>Ga0307986_10002572_pt1 | contig 12973 bp, 11 predicted proteins | sample EllFjometageno82_FD_203170 | JGI IMG/M metagenome (GOLD analysis project Ga0307986, IMG submission 203170) | Marine microbial communities from Ellis Fjord, Antarctic Ocean - #82 | ecosystem: Environmental > Aquatic > Marine > Unclassified | place: Southern Ocean | collected 2014-10-09
TGAATTCTATTAAAAACCCTAAATTTATTGAAGCTCATCGTTTATCAGAGTTTAATCCCAGAGGTACAGATGTATCAGTAGTCTTAGATTTGATGATACATGACATAGACATTATACTAAGTGTTGTGAAATCTCCAATAAAAAGCATACATGCTTCTGGTGTTTCTGTTATTAGTGAAACACCTGACATTAGTAATGCTCGAATTGAATTTAAAAATGGTTGTGTTGCCAATCTAACTGCAAGTCGCATTTCTCTTAAAAAGATGAGAAAAACTCGTTTTTTTCAAAAAAACGCATACATATCTGTCGATTACCTAACAAAAAAGGTTGAAGTTGTAAAAATGAAGGATGCACCGATTGATCATGAAAATTTAGGGTTATTACTTTCAAATGCAGAGGGTAAGAAAAAACAAATTTATTTTGAAAATCCAGACATTATTGAAACAAATGCTATTCAAGAAGAATTACAACATTTAGCAAAATGTATTGAAACCAAAATAAACCCAATAGTTTCACTAAAAGATGGAGCAAATGCACTAGCAATAGCTCATCAAATCATTAAATGTATTGGCTAAACTATTCCATTTTAAATGCCTCAATTTCATCCTTTAAATTTCGTATTTCCTAATAACCCACAGAGTCAGGTGATGAATAGTCTTGACAGCTACACCAATGATGAGATTAATCGGTTAAAAAATAAAAATAAAGAAGGTTTTATAAACGTTATTCGCCCTAACACTATTAAAGAAAGGAGTCCAGCTCTTGTCAGAAGAATATGGAAAAAATTCATATTAAAGAAATGGTATCAAAAACAATTAAAACCCTTGATGTATTTTTATGAAATATCTACCAAAACAGATCAATACAATGGGTTTTTAGGAGGTATCCAAACGGATGATTTTAAAAAACATAAAATAACAATACATGAAAAAACTTTTCCAAAAAGAATTCAGCAAATGGCAAATTATATTGAAAAAGTTCAAATTCAAGCTGAACCTGTTGTTGTAATCCACGAGAACAATCCACCTGAATCATTAAGTCCTATTATATTTAAGCAAAAATCCTGTGAAATGGATTTTAATTTTGAAGGGGTTAGACATCAACTTTGGGCTTTAAATAAAGTTCAAGAAAAAACATTAGAGAATTGGGCTGAAAATGAAAAATATTTTCACTTGGCAGACGGACATCATAGAATAGAGTGTATGAATTACTTATCTGATAAAATAAAAAAGCCATTAAATATTTCTAGTTTTTTGTTGCACCAATCTCAAATTCAATTACAAGCTTTTATTTGGTTTTTAGAGGATCCTTTTAAAAAAGAAACTAAACTCCAAATTGAACATTTAATAATTCAAAATAAAGGAGATGAAATTTCTTTAAGTGAATTTACAAATAATGACCTTCCTTTAGTAATGAAATTAAATGATAAATATTTTGGTTTTAAAAAATTAAATTTAAACACTGAAAATATACCTGCATTTATTCATAATAAATTACTTGGTGGATTTCCTGAAATAAAACAAAAAATGAAATATTTGCCTCAAGACAAAAACAGCTTTAATCAAGTTAATTCAAATGAAATGATATTTTTAATGAAACCCCTCTCTAAAAAATTTCTCTTCGAAAATGCAAAAACAAACAAAACATTACCTCAAAAATCTACTTATATACTTCCTAAAATGTTAACTGGAATGGCTGTTTCATCAGTTTATTAGATTTCTTTAATAGTTATTTATAACATCTTTTGAAATCGTACATTTACATACATGAAAATCTCTAACAACATTCAGAAAATAAAATCAACACTTTCCAATCATATTAGTCTAATTGCGGTATCTAAAACCAAGCCAAATTCAGATTTGATAGAAGCTTATGATTCCGGGCAGCGTATTTTTGGTGAAAACAAAATACAAGAAATGTCTGAGAAATGGAATAGTCTTCCTAAAGATATTAAATGGCATATGATTGGCCACGTGCAGACTAATAAAGTTAAACATATGGCTTCTTTTGTTAGTCTAATCCATGCCGTTGATAGTCTTAAATTAATTAAAGAAATAAATAAACAGGCTTTAAAAAACAATCGTACAATAGATTGTTTAATTCAAATTAGAATTGCTGAAGAAGAAACTAAATTTGGGCTTCCTGAAAATCAATTAGAAGATTTATTAGAATCTGCAGTTGCATTTCCAAGTGTTAAAATCAAAGGCTTAATGGGTATGGCAAGTTTTACATCTGATGATTTAAAGGTTAGATCAGAATTTAAAAAACTTTCCAAGTTGTTTAATAAAATCAAAGAGAAGTATTCTAATCTTGAGATTCTATCCATGGGTATGAGTGATGACTATGCGATTGCTATTGATGAAGGTTCTACAATGATTAGAGTAGGAAGTAAGATTTTTGGTAACCGAAATTAATACAGATGTACGCCATACTTGATATTGAAACTACGGGAGGTAAATATGATGAAGAAGGAATTACTGAAATTGCAATTTATCGTTTTGATGGAATTAAAACATTAGATCAATTTAGCAGTCTTATAAACCCAGATAAAGAAATTCAGCCTTTTGTAGAAAAACTTACAGGCATTAATTCAAAAATGCTACATAATGCACCAAAATTCTATGAAGTTGCAAAACGAATTATAAAAATAACGGAAGATTCTATCTTAATTGCTCACAATGCATCTTTTGATTATCGCATTTTACAAACAGAATTTCGACGATTAGGGTTTTTATATGAACGAAAAACAATCTGTACTGTAGAATTATCTCAAATATTATTACCTGATCAACCTGCATACAGCTTAGGAAAGCTAGTTCGTAATCTGGGAATTCCTTTCTCTAATCAACATAGGGCGCATGGTGATGCCAAAGTAACTTTAAAATTATTTGAATTATTACTTGAAAAAGATACAGAGAAAAAAATTTTAAAAGAACATATAAAAAGTTCAACTCCTAATAAAGCACCATCTCAATATTTGAGCCTCATAGATAAACTACCCTCAGAAATGGGAGTATATTATATTCATAATCAAAACAAAGAAATTATTTATATTGGTAAGAGTAATAATATAAAAAAACGGGTTTTAAACCACCTTACTGGTTCACAAACAAAATCAATTAATTTACAAAAAAATATCTCTGAAGTTACTTATGCTTTAACTGGTAGTGAATTAGTCACTTTATTGAAAGAGCAAAATGAAATAAAAAGCAATAATCCTAGGTATAATAAAACTTTAAAATCTAGAACTTTCCCAATGGGTATTTATTATGAAAAAACGGAAAGTTATACTTTTTTAAATATTGAACAAGTTAAGAAAAATAAAAAATATATAAGCGTCTTTAAAAATCAGAAAAGCGCAAAATATGCACTTTCAAATTGGGCAAATGATTTTGGAATATGTCTCCAAAAAACAAGCCTTTACAAAACCGAAAAAGCATGTTTCAACTATGGAATAAAATTATGTGATGGCGCATGTATTAGGGAAGAGTCTACTAAAAAATATTCAAAGAAAATAGAAATTTTATTATTGGAATACTCATATCCTTATGATAACTTTTTACTCATTTCAAAAGGAAGAAAAGAAGGAGAAAATTCTTTTGTATATATTAATGGCAGAGAATTTAAAGGGTACGGATACTTTGAACTAAATCATCAAATAAAAAGTTGTGAAAGAATCGAATCAAGATTAATCTCGATGGAAGAAAATCCTGATGTACAAAAATTAATTCATAGTTTTATTAAAAGAAAAAAATATTCAAAGTTAATAACTTTAGAAAGCTGATTTTTTAAAGACTTAAAAGCAACAACTTTAATTAAAAAAACAATTCGATGAAAAAATGGCAACATAAATTGCATGAGGTTATATATGAGGCAGATACTAAACCAGGAAAACTTTTTGATATAGTATTACTTATTTGCATTTTACTAAGTGTTCTATTGGTTTCTTTAGAAAGCATTGTTTCTATTGACCTACTTTATCACAATTATTTAAATATTGCAGAATGGGTAATGACTATACTATTTACAATAGAGTATGTTTTTAGAATTTTAAGTGTTCCTAAACCGTCTAAATATATTTTTAGCTTCTTTGGTATAATTGATCTACTATCTACTATTCCCAAATACCTTTCATTGATTTTTTTAGGGACACATAGCTTAGTTGCTCTTAAAGCTCTAAGACTTTTACGAATTTTTAGAATATTAAAATTAACTCATTATATTGGGGAGTCAAATCTATTAATTAAAGCCTTGCGTGCCAGTAGGGCTAAAATTTTTGTTTTTATTTTTGGTGTTATTGTTTTATGTATAATCTTTGGAACAATCATGTATTTGGTAGAAACAGAAGAAAGCGGATTTTCAAGTATACCTGAAAGTATTTATTGGTGTATTGTTACTCTTACTACTGTTGGTTATGGTGATATTGCCCCCCAGAGTCCTTTAGGTCAATTTATTGCTTCTGTAATTATGATTATGGGGTACGGTATAATAGCTGTTCCAACTGGAATTATTACAGCAGAAATTTCAAAGAAAAACATAATCGATACTAATACTCAAGTTTGCCCATATTGCTTAACAAGTGAACATAAGGAAAATGCGATTTATTGTCATAATTGTGGAAAATCATTAAATCATGTCGACTAAAACACTTATATATATTGCTGGCCCAACAGGTGTAGGAAAAACAAAATTAAGTATTGAACTTGCCAAAGCTTTAAGCACTGAAATCATTTCATGTGACTCAAGACAGTTTTATAGAGAAATGAATATTGGAACTGCAGTTCCAAATAATCAAGAATTAGAACAAGTTCCTCATCACTTTATACAGCACAAATCGATAAATGATATTTATACAGTTGGTGATTTTGAAAAAGATGCTATTATAAAATTGAATGAGCTTTTTTGTAAAAAAAATAATATTATTATGGTTGGAGGGTCTGGAATGTATGCAGATGCCGTTATGTTTGGAATAGATGATTTTCCGGAAATTTCTCAAGAAACAAAAAAAAAAATTAAAATATTTTATCAAACTCATGGTTTGAAGGGAATTCAAGATTTATTGCTTAAGAAAGATCCTAAATATTATAATCGTGTTGATATCAACAATCCGGCAAGACTAATTCGTGCACTGGAGGTATGCATCTCATCAGATCAACCCTATTCTTCTTTTTTGGGTAAGAAACGAAAGTCTAGAAATTTTATTTCGAAAATAATTATTTTATCTTCTCCACGTAATGTATTATATGATAAAATAAATCAGCGTGTAGATCTCATGATAAAGAATGGATTAGAAGATGAAGCAAAATTTTTAATTAAAAAAAAAATCCCTCTCAAAACAGTTGGATACAAGGAGCTTTTTCCATATTATGAAAAATCACAAACACTTGAAAACGCAGTTGATGAAATTAAAAAGAACAGTAGGCGTTATGCAAAAAGACAAATCACTTGGTTTAAAAAATACAAAAACGCTATTAGACTTTCAGCAAATATATCTGTAATAGATGTTTTTGAATTATTGAAATAATGGTATTAAAAATCACTAAAATTTAAGCTAGATTTGGTCTAAATAATTTAAAATATTGGATTGTATTCTTTCGTTAATTTTATCGATAGGGGCTTTTGAAAAAAATTTCCCTGTGATTTTTTCATACAACTCAATATATCTTTCAGAAATAGATTCAATTATTTTGACATCCATTAAAGGTAATACCTGCCCTGCTAAACCTTGAAAATCATTACTTATAAGCCATTGCCTAACAAACTCTTTGGAGAGTTGTTTTTGTGGTAATCTTTTGGCTTGACGCTGAGAATATCCTTCTTCATAAAAATAACGCGAAGAATCGGGTGTATGAATTTCATCAATTAGAAGAATTTTTCCATCAGTTGTTTTTCCAAATTCATATTTAGTATCCACGAGTATAAGTCCCTGTTTTTTAGCTATTTCAGTCCCCCTTTTAAAAAGTTTTTTTGTGTAGTTTTCAAGTTGAATATAGTCTGATTCACTCACTATACCTTGTTTAATGATCTCTTCTCTAGAAATATCCTCATCATGTCCCTCTTCAGCTTTTATCGCGGGTGTAATAATAGGTTTATTAAAACGATCATTTTCAATCATTCCTTCTTGCATTTTGACACCACATAAAGTTTTTAATCCATTTTTATATGTTCTAGCTGCATGACCAGATAAATAGCCTCGAATAACCATTTCTACTTTAAAAGGTTCACATGCTACTCCAATAGAAACATTAGGATCTGGAGAAGCTTCCAACCAATTTGGAACAATATCTGAAGTGGCATCTAACATTTGTTTAGAAATCTGATTTAATATTTGTCCTTTGTATGGTATTCCATTGGGTAAAACAACATCAAATGCAGAAATACGATCTGTTGAAACCATAATTAAATAATTTTCATTCAATCGATAAACCTCTCTTACTTTACCTATGTATTTTGAATTGAATCCCTCCAGCTGGAGATCCGTGTGCATTAATGTATTAGTCATAATTAATTATCGTGTTCAATAGTTTTATATGCATTAATAACTTTTTTAACTAATGGATGTCTAATAACATCCTTATCGTCTAGATAAATGATTCCTATTCCCTCTGTACTATTTAAAATCAAAAGTGCCTCTTTAAGTCCGGAGATTATTCGTCTGGGTAAATCAATTTGACCGGGATCACCAGTTAACATGAATTTTGCATTTTTACCCATACGAGTTAAAAACATTTTCATTTGAGAGTGGGTCGTATTTTGTGCTTCATCTAAAATAACAAAAGCATTATCCAATGTTCGACCACGCATAAAGGCTAAAGGAGCGATTTGAATAGTACCTTTTTCAATATAACTTTTTAATGTTTCATTTGGTATCATTTCTCGTAATGCATCATAAAGAGGCTGCATATAGGGGTCAAGTTTTTCATTTAAATCACCTGGCAAAAATCCTAAATTTTCTCCTGCTTCAACAGCTGGACGCGTCAATATGATTCGTTTAACTTGTTTTTTCTTTAAAGCATTAACCGCAAGCGCAACACCTGTATAGGTTTTTCCAGTTCCAGCAGGACCTATTGCAAAAACCATATCGTTTTTTTTTATGGATTCCACCAACCTTTTTTGATTAAATGTCTTTGTTTTAATTATCCTTCCTCCTACCCCATGTAGTATGGGAGAATCAGTTCCTCCATTTAAATTAAAACTTTCTTGATTTTTTGAATTCATTATGCGTTCAATAATTTCATCATTTAAAATATTATATTTAATAAAATAAGTAATTAATTTAGTAACTCTTTTATTAAAATCTATTATAATGGATTCTTCACCATATGCTTTTAGGTTGTTTCCTCTAGCGACAATTTTGATTTCAGGAAAAAAGGTTCTAAGCTTTTCAATATGTATGTTTTGATTTCCGTAAAAATCTTGAAAATTTATTTCAGATAACTCAATTTTTATTTCATTCAAAGGCTACTAGTTTAAAATAAATTATTTTTATTGACTTGTAGATGTCTGCTGATAAAAATAGTATAATTTTAATTAATTAATTTAAACTTTATGACCATCGTAACTTTAACTACAGATTTTGGACATAAAGATTACTCTATATCTGTAATAAAAGCAGCACTTATTAGAGAAATTTCAGATGTTATTATAATAGATATATCTCATGAAATAAGCCCTTACAACCACTCTGAAACAGCATATATTTTAAAAAACGCATACAAAGCTTTTCCAGAAGGAAGTATTCATATTGTTGGAGTAGAATCCGAATTTACGCCAGAAAATATTCATATTGCCATGAAATTTGATTCTCATTACTTTATTGGAGCTGACAATGGAGTTTTATCATTGATTAAAGAAGACTTAATAGCAGAAAAAACAGTTAGTATTAATATTCATAATTCCATCATAAGTTCCTTTCCAGTTTTGGATGTTTTCATTCATGTAGCTGCTCATATTGCAAGAAAAGGAGCTTTAGAAATAATTGGCAAGCCTATAGATCGCATTAAAGAATTAACAAATATAAAACCTGTAATTAATCTCAAAGGCGATAAAATATTAGGAAGTGTTATTTATATTGATAATTATGGGAATATCATTACCAACATAACAAAGAAGCTTTTTAAGGATATTGAAAAATCAAGAAATTTTACAATATACGCTCGAACAATAAAGTTCAGAATCCTTTATAATAGTTATAGTCAAGCTATTGATTTTAAATTACCTAAAGAAAAGCGTGAAGAAGATGGGAAAAAATTAGCTTTGTTTAATTCAGCAGGACATCTAGAACTTGCCGTTTATAAGAGCAATCCTTTAACCGTAGGTAGTGCTCATAGTCTTTTCGGCTTAGATTACAGAGATCCTATAACCGTTCAATTTGATTGATATGTTAACTATAGCTAAACGTGAATTCTATTTTTTTTTTAATAACATAAGTGGCTACTTAGTCCTTATTGGCTTTTTAACCGTCAATACTTTAATGCTTTGGTTTTTTGATACGCCTTTTAATTTACTTAATATTGGTTTTGGAAATTTTAGTCCCTTTTTTGAACTTTCTCCTTGGCTCTTTCTTTTTTTAATCCCAGCTCTAAGCATGCGGAGTTTTTCAGAAGAGCTTTCTTCAGGGACTTTTGAACTACTATTAACCAAACCATTAAAACCATCTGATATTTTTGGAGGAAAACTTATTGGTTTAGCACTAGTGCTTGGTATTGTTATAATACTAACTTTAATTAACTTAGTAGCTCTTTCAGCATTAATTGAACCTAACTCAAATTTGGACTGGGGAAGTATAATGGGTTCATATTTAGCAATTATTTCTGTGGGTTTAATTTTTCTGGTTATTGGACTTTGTTCTTCAATAATGTTTCGAAATCAAGTTACTTCATTTCTTGTATGCCTGTTGGCTTGCTTTTCACAATTTTATTTATGGTCATTTATTGCTGATTTTACCTCTATACCATGGCTATACAAGTTTATTTGTGATATTGGTATTCAAGACCATTACCTTAGTTTAAGTAGAGGTATTATTCTTTTTGAAGATATTATTTATTTTATAGGAATGTTTTTTGTCTTTTTTATATTTGGGATGGAGCTTATTAAAAAAGAACAAAATTAAATGAAAATCCTAAAAAAACCAATTATTACTCTTATTGTAGTATTTAGTCTGACTTTTTTAAGTAAATCACTGGATTTACAATATGATCTAACTGAAGACAAGAGATATAGCCTTTCGAAAAATAGTATTTCTAAACTACGGAAACTTGATGCCCCTATTCGAATCGATGTATTTCTTGATGGAGATTTACCTAATAAATTTATTGGCTTTCGAAATCAATTAGATGTTTTTTTGAAACAATTACAAAAGTATTCTGATTATGTTATTTTAAATTATAATAATCCATATGAATTAGGTGATACTGAAGTTGTCATTGAAGAAATGCAACGCTATGGGATGACACCTGAAATTGTTTTAGAAAACACAAATGGGAATCGAAAAGAAAGTATCATATTTCCTTGGATTATTGTTAATATAGGTGACCGTTCTGAACTAGTATCCTTATTGTCGAGACAACTTGGAGATACTGAAAATGATAAAATTATCCGTTCATTACAACAGCTAGAATATCAAATCATGGAGGGTATTCACAAAGTCACTCTTAATAAAAAACCGAACTTAGCCATTTTGACCTCGCATCAAACTTCAGAACAGATTAAGCTTGCAGATCTGTTAAAAAGCTTACGTTCTTTTTACAACCTAGCATCTTTCGATCTCAAAAAAAAAGGAGTCACTAAACAAGCTACACTGAAAAACCTTAACCGCTTTGATGGATTAATAATCTCTAATCCAAAAACAGAATTTACACAAAGTGAAAAATATATTCTGGACCAACATTTATTGAATGGAGGGGGGCAACTTTGGTTAGTTGACGGAATTCAAGTTGATATAGACAGTCTCTTTAATTTATCTGGTAAAACATACGGTTTTCCAAGAGAACTAAATCTTGAAGATTATTTTTTTCACAATGGAATTAAAATTCAAAAAACAATAATTGAAGATTTATATTGTGCTCCAATTGTTTTAGCAAACGGCAAGAACAATAACACTAAATATATTCCCTATCCATGGCCATACTACCCATTGTCTAAACCTCTTAACACATCTCTCATAGGAAAAGATGTAGGAACAATTATCAGTCAGTTTGCTAGTCCATTGGATATTGTGAATACACACTTAAACAAAACAATTTTAATGCGAACTTCTGAGTATACGAAATCCCTGGGACCACCTGTATTAATTGAAATTGAACAAGCAACTCGAAAAATAAATCCATTAGTTTATAATCAAGCTTCAAAAGCGTTAGGTATATTAATTGAAGGAAAAAATAAATCACTATTCTACAATAGAGTAAAACCACTTTCTATTACTAACCCAAAAAATGAAGGTGTTATTAAAATGATTGTTTTTGGAGATGGAAATCTTGCAGAAAATCAAACAGAAAAAGGAATTCCCTTAACTCTGGGCTTCGATAAGTGGACAAATAATTTTTATGGAAATAAAACTCTTGTCATGAATGCAATCCATCATCTCACTGGTAATAAAGAACGTTTGAATTTAAGATCAAAAACCTGGGAAGTTGCTTTTTTGGATAAACAAAAAATTAATGAAAATGTGACTCGTTGGAAAGCTCTAATTTTGTTAATTCCTCTTTCTTTAATAATATGTATTGGATGGATCTATCGACTAATAAGAAGTAAACATTTACGATATTAAGTGTTAATAAGTTTCTTTTAGGAATCAAAGCATTTCAAATATATTTGACCTAACATAATTGATAATGAATTACTCCATATTAAGATATTTAATTTACCTACTTAAATTCTTATCAGTGAGTTTCATTTTATCTATTTATAAAATATTTACACATGAAGTTTATTGTTTCTAGTGCTGCTCTTCTTAAGGAAATTCAAATGCTTGGAGGTGTTATCAATAACACGAATACACTCCCTATTTTAGATAATTTTTTATTTGAGATCAATAATAAAACACTTACCCTTACTGCTTCTGACTTAGAAACAACGTTTTCTACTTCTTTAATAGTAGAATCAGAAAGCAATAGTAATATCGCTCTACCAGCAAAACTATTATTAGACACTTTAAAAACATTTCCTGAACAACCTCTCACTTTTGTTAAAACAGAAAAAAATACAGTCGAAATTATTGCAAATAATGGTAAATACGCTTTAGCATATGTTGATGGGGAAGAATTTCCTAAGGCATCTCAGGTAGTAGATGCAAAATCAACAATGATTAAAGCCAATATATTGTTCACTGCAATAAATAGCACATTATTTGCTAGTGGAAATGATGATTTACGACCAATAATGAGCGGTGTCTTTTTTCAATTCTCTTCTGAATCACTAACTTTTGTTGCAACAGATGCTCATAAATTAGTTAAATATACACGTACTGATGTTAGAGCAGACAGTACATCGGAATTTATTATGCCAAAAAAACCTTTACAATTACTTAAAGGTATTTTACAGGGAAATTTAGATGACATTAAGATTGAATACAATGAAACTAATGCAATGTTTCGCTTTGGAAATTCCGTATTGACTTGTCGTCTTATTGATGGTAAATATCCTAATTATGAGGCCGTAATACCAAAAGAAAACCCTAACCAAATGCAGGTAAGTAGAACTACTTTATTAAATTCTGTTCGACGAGTAAGTATTTTTTCTAATAAAACAACACACCAAATTCGTTTAAAAATTGCTGGAGCTGAATTACAAATTTCTGCTGAAGACTTTGATTATAGTAATAGTGCAGAAGAACGATTAGATTGTGATTATCAAGGTGATGATATTCAAATTGGATTTAATTCTAGATTCTTAATTGAAATGCTTAATAATTTAGAATGTAATGAAATTAAACTTTCCATGTCATTGCCTAACAGAGCCGGAATCCTAACCCCGTTAGATCATACTTCAGATGGAGAACAAATCACAATGTTAGTTATGCCTGTGATGTTAAATGAATAATTTAAAAAGATAAAAAAATTATTTAAACTAACTTTTTATTGAAGACATAATGGCTTCAGATAAGCGTAGATATGTTCCGTTTTCTAACTTTTCTCGAATTCCTGAAAAAGCATTCAAAGTAATTCTTACATCATCCAAGGTATGGGTTGCGGTAGGAATGAGGCGTAATAAAATCAATCCTTTAGGAATAACAGGGTAAACAACTATTGAACAGAAAATCCCATAGTTTTCGCGCAAATCCTTAACTAATGACATTGCTACGGGGATACTACCTTTAAGATAGACTGGGGTTACACAGCTTTGAGTTAAACCAATATCAAAGCCATTCTTTTTCAATCCGTTTTGTAAAGCACTTACATTTTCCCATAATTTTATTTTAAATTCAGGACGAGTTCTCAACATATCTAATCTTTTTAAAGCTCCTTTAACCAACTGCATCTGTAAAGATTTGGCAAACATCTGAGATCGCATATTATATTTTAAATAGTCAATAATTTCTTTATCTGCAGCAACAAATGCCCCTGTAGAGGCCATAGACTTTGCAAAAGTGGAAAAATATATATCAATTTGATCTTGAACACCTTGCTCATCACCTGTTCCTTTTCCGTTTTCACCTAAAGTTCCAAAACCATGAGCATCATCGACTAGAAAACGAAAGTTGTACTTTTCTTTTAAAGCTACAATTTCCTTTAGTCTTCCTTGTTGACCTCTCATACCAAAAACACCTTCAGAAATTACTAGAATACCTCCTCCAGTTTGCTCAGCAACTTTTGTAGCTCTTTGTAAGTTTTTCTCTAAACTTTCAATGTCATTATGCTTATAAGTGAATCTTTTACCTATGTGTAAACGAACTCCGTCTACAATACAAGCATGAGCATCAATATCATAAACAATAACATCATCCTTACTCACAAGTGTATCAACTGTAGATAAT
>Ga0307986_10002573_pt1 | contig 12971 bp, 12 predicted proteins | sample EllFjometageno82_FD_203170 | JGI IMG/M metagenome (GOLD analysis project Ga0307986, IMG submission 203170) | Marine microbial communities from Ellis Fjord, Antarctic Ocean - #82 | ecosystem: Environmental > Aquatic > Marine > Unclassified | place: Southern Ocean | collected 2014-10-09
AAATGGAGTATTTAAATACCCTGTTAGTGAAATTACTATAGCTGGAAATTTTAATGATATGTTTAAAAATATAACTTTAGCAGATGATCTTGAGTTTAAATACTCCACGAATGCTCCAACGATGTTAATAGAAGGTATGGTTGTTGCCGGAAAATGAGGGACTTCTGTATTATTTGGTTAGGTATTTCAGAATCTATAATCGTTCACACACTTAGTAAAAAATACTCATTAGACGCCCATCACAAGAGAAGAGGTCGTGGAAGGAGACTATAGCCACTTTAATTTTATTAAAGTCTTTTAATAGCAATAATTTTTAGGCTAGCAGTTTTTTTTATTAACTCGACTGTTTCTTTTATATCCATAACTAATGTTCTTTTTTTTGGACCATAAGCATGAATAAGTTTTTTGTCAGATAAAGCTATAGCTACGTGACCTTTCCAATAGATAATGTCATTTCTTTTTATATTTTTCAAACTGATATTTTTTTTAAAAAAATTAACTTGTTGACTAGTATCTCTTGGGCAAAATTTGTTATTAAAATTTAAACAAGTTTGAATTAAAGCTGAGCAATCAATACCATTAAAAGATTTTCCACCCCATTTATATTTTACACCTGTAAATATTTTAATATTTTTAAAAATATTTTTATCTTTATATTCAATAGGTTTTATATTTCTGACTTCAATCCACTTATCTTGAAACATAGCAAATTTGGAAACTATTTTTTCTACCCTAATCTTAGAAACATACGTAAGTTTTCCAATTTTATTTTTAAAATTTGAATTTTTATAAATATTTGCAGATAAAACGGACACCTTATGTGTTGGCTTCAAATATAAATTAAATTTTTTCTTTTTAATATAACCAATGTAATCATCATTCTTTATTTTTATTTTAATCCATTTTGAAAACTTAGTAACTATTTTAAAATTTTCACCATAAATCATTTGAGTAACTATTTCCGATTTAGAAGAATTTTTTTTATAAACATTAATTAAGGGATAATTATTTGTATAAAAGTTACTCATTCAGATTAAGTTTCTTTCTAATTAAAAACAAACAAACTAAAGATGGAATTACCATTAGTGCTGTAATAATAAAAAATATTATCCAATTACCATTCAGCCAGTCAACCATCATTCCTGACGATGAAGCAAAAAGAGTTCTTCCAGCAGTTCCTATAGATGCGAGTAAAGCGTATTGTGTTGCTGTATAATTTCTGTCTACTAAGGCAGAAATAAATCCCACAAATGCAACTGTAGCAAATGCAGCAGCTAGATCATCTATTAACACAGTAAATGCAAACAAAACCTCAGAATTACCAACCCAAGCTAAAACAGAAAACATAATATTTGTTGAAGCCATTAAAATGCCAGAAACAAACATTGCTTTAACTAACCCCATCCGAACCGCAAACAACCCACCCAATAAAGTAAATATGACAGTGGTTAGCCAACCAATTCCTTTTGAGTACAAAGCTATGTCAGTTTTGGTAAATCCAATTTCTTTATAAAATACTAACGACATCCTCCCCAAGAATGCTTCCCCAATTTTAAATAAAAAAATAAAACCTAGTATTGCGAAAGCGACCTTAAATGTATTTTTTTTAAAAAAACTAAGTAGTGGATTGATTAATGTACCGTAAAACCAAGCAAATATTTTAGTAAAATTATTAGAAGAGCCAATTTTTTTTACTATTTTTTGATCAACCTGTTCTTGTAGTTTTACTTTTTCCTCTGAATTTTTTTCTGGAATAAAAAATAAACCTATGCTGCAAAGTATAATAATTAACGAGAGGATTAAAAAAGATATTTGCCAATAATTTTCAATATTTTGTTTTTGTAGTATGTCAGCACTAACTAGAGAAACTAAGCCTCCAATTTTATAGCCAGTCCACCAACCAACAACTGAAATAGCTGCTCCTGCTGATAATAGATCTTTTTCATTCTCACCTATTTGCTCAATTCTTAAGGCATCAATTGTTATATCTTGCGTCGCAGAAGATATTGCTATTCCTAGTCCTACCGCAACTACCATCCATAAATTTTTACTGGGATCTAAAAAACTCCAAGACAATAAAGAAATAAAAATAATTATTTGCATTAAAATTATCCAAGATTTTCTATGACCTATTTTTTTGGATAAAAATGGAAGGTGTAATCTATCGACTAAAGGTGCCCATAAAAAATTAATAGCATATACCCCAAAGATTAATCCAGCCCACCCAATTGTTGTTCTACTTAAATCATTTTCTTTTAACCATAAACTTAAAGCACTACCTATTAACACCCAAGGAAAACCACTCATTATGCCAAGCAGTAAAATTCTTAACATTCTTCGATCTAAATACGGGTTTATAAAACTTTTTATTTTCATTTATTCTAATTTCTCCAAAAAGATGGAAAGAACAATATTAAAACTGCAAATAATTCTAATCTACCAAGCAGCATACCAAATGAAAGTATCCACTTAGAGACTTCAGGAATAGATTTAAAATTTCCATTTGGCCCTATTACTTCTCCAAGTCCAGGGCCCACGTTTGATATTGATGTTGCAGCTCCAGAAATAGCAGAAACAAAATCAAGACCAGTTATAGAAAGCAACATAGCAGTTAGAATAAATATAAATAAATACGCAAAGACAAAAATAATTACTGAATTCATATAATTATCAGTAATTTTTTGATTATTATATTTTAAAATAAAAACACTATTAGGATAAATTATTTTTTTTACTTGGTTATTCAAAAATAAAAAAAGTAATTGAAATCTAAATATTTTTATCCCACAAGCAGTTGATCCAGCGCAACCCCCGACAAACATTAGAAATAGAAAAAAAATTAAAGGAAATTTCCCCCATAGACTAAAATCGTTAGTTACGTAACCGGTTCCTGATAGAATCGAAACTACATTGAACGACGAAATTCTTATTTTTTCAATAATTAAAATATTATTATTAGTAAAAAATAAATATAGAAACATAATTAATGTAGATAAAAGAAAAAGATAAATTAAACCCTTAATCTGAATATCCTGAAAAAAAATTTTTTTATCTCCTTTAATGAATTTTAAATAAGCAATAAAGGGAATACTACCTAAAATAATAAATATTGTAGCAATTATTTCTATATTTGGGCTGTTAAAGTAACCAATAGAATCATTGTGAGTTGAGAATCCTCCAGTTGCAATGGTAGTCATCGCATGCGCTATGCTATCAAAAAAACTCATACCTAAAATTTTATAAAAGAAGGCACAACAAAAAGTTAAAATTAAATATGTTGAGATTATAATAAAAGCCACCTGTGTAGTTCTAGGCAAAATCTTTTCTGGTTTATCAGAGCTCTCTATTTTAAATAGTTGCATGCCTCCCACTTTCAAAAGAGGCAGCACAGTAATAGCCATTACAATTATTCCAACGCCTCCTAACCACTGCATAATAGCTCTCCAGAGCAGTATACTTTTAGGAAATGTTTCTAAATTTGTAACAACTGTAGATCCGGTAGTAGTTATTCCAGACATGCTTTCAAAGAATGAGTCACTTATCGAAAAATTAATATCAGAAAGCATAAAAGGAAGGGCGCCAAAACTCGCAACTGCAATCCAGGTAAAAGTAGAAAACATAAATGTTTGCTTAAGATTTAACTGATATTCTTTTTGCAGATTTGCCAGAACAAATAGTGTGCCTATAAAAATAGTTATAAATGAAGAAGATAAGAAACTATGGCTATTTTCTTTATAAAATACCTGCACCCAATAAGGAACCAACATAAAAAGACCTAAAATAATTAATAAAGTTCCTATTATAAAAAAAATAGTTTTATTTGAAGTCATGATAAAAAATAGATTATTTAAATACCTATAAAATTCAACTTATTATCTTGTAATTATATCTGTATTTTATCTATAAAATTTAATAAACCATTCTTATGCTTGATGCTAATTTAATTCAATCTACTTCTTCCTGGCCATTTGTTGAAATAAGAAAGCTATTAAGGGAAAGAAGAGATTTAATAAAATCTAAAAATAAAGTTATTTTTCAAACTGGATATGGACCTAGTGGTTTACCTCACATTGGTACTTTTGCTGAGGTAGCAAGAACTACTATGATGATTAATGCACTTAGTCATGTTCAAAAAATTGAAACAGACCTCATAACTTTTTCTGATGACATGGATGGTTTAAGAAAAGTACCAGAAAATATTCCAAATAATAAAGTTCTTATGGAAAATCTTGGAAAACCTTTAACTAGCATTCCAGATCCGTTTAATAAGTTCGATAGTTTTGGAAAACACAACAATGAAATGCTCAAAGATTTTTTAAATAAATTTAATTTTAAATTTAATTTTAAGAGTTCCACTGAAATTTATAAAAGTGGAAAATTTAATGAATCATTAATTCGTGTTTTAGAAAAATATGAAGATATAATGCAAATTATTTTACCAACACTAAGAAGCGAAAGAAAAAAAACATATTGCCCATTCTTACCAATATGCCCAACCACAGGTAAAGTTTTGGAGATACCTTTGCTAGAAATGAACAAAAAAAAAGGTACCATAGTCTTTGATAACAATGGAAAAAAATTAGAAACAGAAATACAAAACGGTAATTGTAAATTACAATGGAAAGTCGATTGGGCCATGCGTTGGTTTACATTTGATGTTGACTTTGAAATGTATGGAAAAGATTTGACAGAGAGCGCAATCCTGTCAAATAAAATTTGTAGGATTCTTGGAAAAAAACCACCAAACGGATTTGCGTATGAACTTTTTTTGGATGAAAAAGGAGAAAAAATATCAAAATCAAAAGGTAATGGCATCTCGATAGAACAGTGGTTAAGATATGCTTCACCTGAAAGTTTATCTCTTTACATGTATCAGAATCCAACACGTGCAAAAAAACTTTATTCTGAAGTAGTACCAAAAGCAGTTGATGAATATCTATCGCTAATTGAAAGTTTTCCAAATCAAAAGCCTAATGAACAATTATTAAATCCTGTTTGGCATGTTCATAGTGGAAAACCTCCAGAAGAAAAAGTAGTTATGACTTTTTCCATGCTTTTAAATTTAGTTGGATCTAGCAACGCTGAAAATAAAGAAATTTTATGGAAGTTCATACAAAGATTTCACCAAGACATCACGCCAGAGAACTACCCAGTGCTTGACCAGCTAACAAAATATGCTATTAATTATTTTAAAGACAAAGTTGAACCAAATAAAAAATATAAAACACCAAGCGATATTGAAAAAACTGCTCTTTCTAATTTAGCAGGAAAGTTAGAACTACTTAAACAAGACTCAAAACCAGAAGACATACAAACTGTTGTGTATTCTACAGGAAAAGAAAATGGCTACGAAAAAAAACTTAGAGAATGGTTTATATTGATATACGAAGTTCTCTTTGGTAGTGAAGACGGACCTCGAATGGGTTTTTTTGTTAGTTTTTTTGGCGTTAAAGAGACGGTTAAATTAATTAATGATAAGATAAAAAAAAATTAAATGTTTTCATTTATAAGACCTTATATTTTTAATTTAGACCCAGAAGCTGCTCACGACTTAGCAATTAAATCTTTGAAATTTAATTTTATGCCTAAGAAATTTTTTCAAGTTGATAATGAAGAAATGCTTTCGACAGAATTATTTAAAAAAAAATTAAAGAATCCAATTGGACTAGCAGCTGGTTTTGATAAGAGTGCTGAGGTGTACAATTCTTTATTTAAGCTTGGTTTTGGTTTTGTTGAAGTGGGAACAATCACACCAAAAAGACAATTAGGTAATCCCAAACCAAGAGTATTTAGACTTGAAAAGGATAGGGCATTAATAAATAGATTGGGATTCAACAATGATGGCATAGAAATAGTCTTAGAACGCTTAAAAGAAAATACACCTAGTGAATTTCTAGGCGTAAACATTGGGCCAAATAAAGATACAAAAGATAAAATTTTAGATTTCCTAGAATGCTTCGGTAAGTTAAATACATATGCTGGCTACATAACTGTCAATATCTCCTCCCCAAATACCGTAGGTTTAAGAGATTTTCATGAAGAAAAATTATTATTTGAACTTTTGAGTAAATTATCAGAACTTAAAAAAAATCAAAAGATTAAATGTCCAGTTGCTTTGAAATTATCACCAGACATCGAAGAAAGTGAAATTAACAATATCAATGAAATGATACTTAAATTTAAAATTGATGGTCTTATATTAAGCAATACAACAAATCAAAATAAGGACAATCTACTTAGCGTGTACAAAAATGAAATTGGTGGATTATCTGGTCTGCCTTTACAAAAGCTATCATTAAAATTTATTAAAAGTTTTTATAAACTCAACAAAGGCAAGGTACCAATCATTGGAGTAGGAGGTATTGACAGTGGGCAAAGTGTTTTTGAAAAAATAACAGCTGGTGCTACAGCAGTTCAACTTTATACTGGAATGGTTTACAAAGGTCCTGGGATAGTTAAGAATATTAAAAAAGAATTGATTCAAATTTTAAAAAAAGAAAAAATAAAAAATATTCAACAGGCTATTGGTATTAACTCTTAACTTTTTTTGAATATCTAAAATGATGAATTAGTTCTCTAATGTATGAAAAGATAAATCCTACAAAAACTACAAACACCACGGATAGAGAAGCATAAATTACAGGAGAATTTTTTGCTAAATCTATTATTGAAATAGATAGACCGGAATTAAGTTCAGGCATAGGTATATTTCTTAAAACATCATCACTTTTATTAAGAACGAATGTCTCTATACCCATAAAAATACCTACTGCTATTAATAGAATAGCTAATAAAGTTTTATATTCTGATGCGTTTAATCTGTCAGATATTTTTAAACCAACATGCAAACCGATAATTGATCCAAATAGTAGAAAAGAAACTAACACAAGGTCTATAGATTGAAATTGTATAGCATGCGCGATAACCACAAATCCCGTAATAAAAATAGTTACAAATAAAGATGTGCCTGGAATTAATTTAGTTGGCATACCGATTAAATAGATCATTGCAGGAACCATTAAAAAGGCACCACCAATCCCCATGATCGCCGCGAACAAACCAACAAAAAAACCTAAGATGACAGGCGTCAATGCACTTTCATATAATTTAGATTTACTAAATCTTACTCTGAAAGGAAGACCATGAATCCAATAATGTGTATGCAATTTTTTTTTTACAATTTTTTTTCTTTTTAACGCACTAACCTCTTTGACACCCTCGACAAAAATAAGTGTACCTATAATTGCAAGTAAATAAACGTATGCTAATGCAATGATTGTATTAATATTACCAATTTCTCTTAGATACTGAAAAATTTGCATACCAATAATAGCACCAGCTAATCCACCAATCACAATCATAAACCCCATTTTGTAATCTAAAGTCTTCTTGTACCAATGTGTTGTTGCTCCAGAAACTGATATGCCTAAAATATTATTAGCAACATTAGCGACAGCATAGGTTGCAGGTATCCCAAGAAAGATTAGAATAGGGGTCATTAAAAATCCCCCGCCTATTCCGAATATGCCTGACAAAACACCAATGCTGAAACTTAAAAGTAAAATTGTGATAATGTTAATTTGAAATTGTGCAATTGGTAAGTAAATGTCCATTAATTTTAATATTATTTGATTGTGTAATTGTCAATCTAGATATATTAACTTGACCACAGTAAACACAAGAATTATATAACGGAAACAAAATTATTTATGTCAAAAAGATGCGAACTTACTGGAGTATCACCCTTAAAAGGCAATAATGTTAGCCATGCTAACAATAAAACAAAGAGAAGGTTTTTACCTAATCTAAAAAAAGTAACTTTTACAAGTGATAAGCTAAAAAAAAACGTTACACTAAAAGTAACAAATTCAGCAGTACGTTCAGTAGATTTTAAAGGCGGTCTTGATCAATATTTGAAATCAGTAAAAAAACAAAAACTCTCTAGAAAAGCACAAAAATTAAAAATTAGTATTAACACTATCGTTTAAGTGGCAGTGGTAAACTCATTAAATAGAAATCTTTTTATTACACTTTCAATTGCTATGGGAGTAATAATTATTATTTCAAATTATTTAGTCCAATTCCCAGTCAATAAATTTCAATTACAAAACATACTAACGTATGGAGCTTTTAGTTATCCTATAACTTTTTTAATTGTTGATTTGGCAAATAGAAGATTTGGAAAAAACGAAGCTAGGAAATTAGTATATATCGGTTTTACTATAGGAATTTTATTAACAACTTTAGTTTCAACAAATTTTAAAGATATAATTTCAATCAGAATAGCTCTAGGATCGGGCACGGCTTTTTTGATTGCACAATTAATAGACATTGAAATTTTTCAACGATTGAGAAATAAAAAATGGTTTGTGGCACCAATCACTTCTTCTGTTTCTGGTTCGACTATAGATACTTTTTTATTTTTTTCTATTTCATTTTTAGGAACAGGCATCCCTTGGATAACACTTGCTTTTGGAGATTTATCTGTAAAGTTCTTTATGGCTCTCTTGATGTTGGTTCCATTTAGACTTTTAATTTTTAAAATAAGAGATTTAAATGAAAAAAAATATACAGCTTAATGTATTTTTCTTTTTACATCTTCACTGAATAAATCAGTTAACTGGTTTATCATAACATCCCCAAGATCTTGCACATCTGTAATTTTTATTGCTTTATTGTAGTATCGAGTAACATCGTGTCCAATGCCAATTGCAAGCAACTCAACAGAAGAATTTTTTTCTATCCATTTTACTGTTTGTTTTAAATTACTTTCTAAAAAATCACTTGTGTTTGTAGATAAAGTTGAATCATCTACAGGTGCTCCATCCGATATAACCATCAATATTTTTCTTTCTTCTTTTCTTTTAAGAATTTTATTATAGGCCCATCTTAATGCTTCCCCATCAATATTTTCTTTCAGTAAGCCTTCTTTTAACATGAGACCCATATTATTTTTAGATTGCCTCCAGGGAGTATCAGCAGACTTATAAATAATGTGTCTTAAGTCATTTAATCTTCCAGGAAATAATGGTTTTTGATTGTTCGTCCATTTCTGTCTGCTTTGCCCACCTTTCCAGTTCTTAGTAGTAAATCCTAATATTTCAACTTTTACTGAACATCTTTCTAGGGTTCTTGATAAAATGTCCGCACATATTGCAGCCACCGAAATTGGTTTACCTCTCATCGAACCAGAATTATCAATTAATATAGTAACCAATGTGTCTTTAAATTTAATGTCTTTCTCTTTTTTAAAAGACAATGAATTTAAAGGATCAATAATAATTCTTGTCAATTTAGAGGTATCAAGTGAACCTTCTTCTAAGTCAAAATCCCAAGACCTATTTTGTTTTGCTAATAATTTTCTTTGTAATTTATTGGCCAATTTAGAAACAAAGTTTTTTAACCCTAATAATTGTTGATCAAGATTTTGTCTTAACCTTAAAAGTTCCGCATCATTTTCTAATTCTTCCGCTTTAATTATTTCATCAAACTCTTGGGTATAATATTTATATCTTGAGTCTCCAAAATTTTTACTTTTTTCTTCTTTATTTTGTGGAGAATTTAAAGATTTTCCTTCTTCATCATCGGCTCCTACTTCATTCTTAGCTTCATTAGATAGTTGATCTACATCAGCTAAATTTGTATCGATAGATATTTCCTTATTTTCAGAGTTTTTAGAGTCCTGTTTATTTTGTTCGTTCGATTTATTTTTTAAGTTATCCTCATTTTTGTTATCATTATCCTTTTTTTGAGAATCAATATTTTGATCAATTTGCATTTGGGAAATTATTTTAGAGATCAAAGAATTAAATTTTTTCTGATCAAGAATAGAGCGATTTAAAGAATCGAGTTGATTTCTTAATTTGGAATCAAGTTTTTTTTTATATTTTTTATATTTATTTTCTATTTCACTGTCATTTCTTAATTTAAAAAATTTACCTCTTAAATAATTTTCAAAAGCATCTATAAATTCATAATCATTATTCTTATAGTCAATTTTTTGTTTAGCTTTAATTTTGTAATATTGATTTAAATTTAATTTAATTCCACTAAAGTAAGAAGAACCAATATTTTCACACCTTATTTTTTCCGCTACAGCATACAAAAGTTTAGAAATATTTCCCTTAGGCTCAAAAGAATTATAAATATTTTTGTCTGAACACCTTAATTTTAAAGCTTCAGAGTCTGCAATAGCTCTAGTTTTTATATAGTCAATTTTATTATTTGTGCTTTGAACGTTTGGAAGCTTGATAGTATTTATGTTTTTTTTTGTCACAGCATTACCAAACACAACATCAATATTCTGGTCACCTATAATAGATTTTATTGTAGATGTAATTGCTTTTTTAAAATTTTCTAAATTTTCAATTTTTTTTTCCATTTAGGAAATTATAACATTCACAGAAGACTCTGGAAGATCCTCACCAAAACATCTTTGGTAGTATTCAGAAATAATTTTTTTTTCTGTTTCATCGCATTTATTTAAAAAGGTTAATCTAAAGGCATATCCTTGATCTTTAAATATTTTAGTATTTTCTGCCCAATGTAGAACTGTTCTAGGACTCATAACAGTTGATATGTCACCATTTATAAATCCTTTTCGAGTTAAGTCGGCAACTTTTATCATGTTAGAAATTTTCTCTTTCTCTTCTTTAGAGGCGTAGTTTTTATTCTTTGTTAAGACTATTTCTAATTCTTTTTCAAAAGGTAAGTAATTAAGAGTTGTAACAATGTTCCATCTATCCATTTGTCCTTGATTGATTTGTTGGGTTCCATGGTAGAGGCCAGTAGTATCTCCGAGACCAATTGTATTTGTAGTTGCAAACATTCTAAAATAGTCATGCTGAGTTATAACCTTGTTTTTATCTAAAAGAGTAAAATTGCCCTCACTTTCAAGAATTCGCTGAATAACAAACATTACATCTGGTCTACCAGCATCGTATTCATCAAAAACTAAAGCCACAGGATTTTGTATAGACCAAGGTAGAACGCCCTCTCTAAATTCCGTAACTTGTTTTCCATCTTTTAAAACAATAGCATCTTTGCCTATTAGATCTATTCTACTAACATGACTATCAAGATTGACCCTCACACAGGGCCAATTTAATCTAGCAGCAACTTGCTCAATGTGTGTAGATTTACCGGTACCGTGATAACCTTGAATCATAACTCTTTTATTAAAAGCAAACCCAGAAAGAATAGCTAAAGTTGTATCTCTATCAAATTTATAGTCTTGATCAACTTTTGGAACAAACTCATTTTTTTTTGAGAATGCATTAACTTCCATTTCTGTGTTTATACCAAAAATTTGTTTTACAGATATTTTAATATCTGGTTTTCTTAATGTTGTTAAATCTGTCACTATTTTTTCCCTATTGTCATCTTTAATTGACTGTATGCTAAAGTAATTGTTTTAAGTTTATCTTCAAATTTTTTACTACCCTGATTTTTATCAGGATGATATTTCTTTACAAGAGTTTTAAATTGCTTTTGAATTTCTTCCCATTTAGCGTTATATTGTAATTCCATAGCATCAAATGCCTCTCTGTCCGTATTGCTTAATTGCGTCCTTTTGTATTCATTAAAATTTTCAGATTTAAAAATATTTAGCTTATCTTCCAAAGCATTATTCCAAAGAATGTTAAAAAAATTATCTGATGAGCCAAAGCTTTTTGTGGCTTTGTGCCAAGTCAGATCTGATTTAACAAAATATTCAACTTCTTGATCAGTCATATTTGAAAAATAATTCCATTTTTTGTTGAAAATTTTAATATGCTCTAAACAAAGAAGCCTGAATTTTTTACTATTATCTTTTTCTAAAGGAGCTCTGTAGCTACCTATTTGATCGCAATTCTCCCAATCACAAATATTTTTCATATTAAAAAGGTACTTATATAGTAAAATAGAATTATATGAATGATTTTTTAAAGTTTGTAGAGAATAAAATTAAAAAAAATATAAAGACTGAAAAAATTTTAATAAAAGATAATAGTATTCTGCATAAAAAACATAAATTCTTTAATCCTGAAAAATACCATTTATCTCTAGAGATTGAATCTAACTACTTGAGGTCTTTGAATAAGATTCAAGCTCAAAGAAAAATAATGAAGATTCTAGCTAAAGAGTTAGAAGCAAAGATTCACGCCTTAGAGATAAAAATTAAATAATCTTATTAAATACCTTTTTTAGATCTAGAGTAGAAATTTTATAAGTATTAGGTAGTGTGGTCTGACCAATTTTTTTTAATAAAATTAAATTAATTTTTTTATCATTATTTTTTTTGTCATTAATCATGTGATTAACAATTTTATTGTATTCATTTTTTCTAAATTTTTTTTTAATATCATATTTTAAACCATTTGATTTATAAATTTTTTTTAGCTGCTCAAGTGTTTTCAAACTACATATTCCTTTATAATAAGATAATTTTACAGCCATCATCATGCCCATTATAACAGCTTCTCCATGATTTATTTTTTTTGAGTATTTGTTCTGTAATTCAATAGCATGAGCGAATGTGTGTCCAAAATTTAATATCATTCTAACATTTTTTTCATGCACATCTTTGTTTACAAAAAAAATTTTAACTCTACAGCTTTTTATGATTGCCTGTTGCAGTAAACTTAAATCTCTATTCACAAGCAATAGATTGGAATTTTCACAAAGCCAATTAAAAAAATTATTTTTTAAAATTAAAGAATGTTTTAAAATTTCAGCATAACCACACACCACCTCTCTATGCGGTAAGCTTTTTAAAATCTCAACATCGGAAACAACAAGTTTTGGTTGATAAAAAGATCCTATTAAATTTTTACCAAGTCTTGAATTAACACCCGTTTTCCCCCCAACAGAAGAATCTACTTGTGCAAGTAATGTTGTTGGAATATTTACAAAATTTATGCCTCGTTTAATTATACTTGCTGCAAAACCACCTAGATCACCAAGAATACCTCCTCCAAAAGATATTAAAA
>Ga0307986_10002575_pt1 | contig 12963 bp, 13 predicted proteins | sample EllFjometageno82_FD_203170 | JGI IMG/M metagenome (GOLD analysis project Ga0307986, IMG submission 203170) | Marine microbial communities from Ellis Fjord, Antarctic Ocean - #82 | ecosystem: Environmental > Aquatic > Marine > Unclassified | place: Southern Ocean | collected 2014-10-09
GGCTGAAATCGCCTTGTTTTTTACAGAACATATTATACGTTAAACTTTGGCTAACATGGTCTAGCATATCTACAGATTCTGTGAACGCATAGTATTCAGTTAGTTTTAATGCATCATGCCTCATTAAAGCAACATTCCACCAATCACCATCAAATATTGGGCCATAGTTCGTTGATGATGTTATTGTTGGTTGGCCATTACTTCCGCTCATAACAAATACCAATCTACCATATGGACTATCTGTTGGAGCCGTTTGGTTCATAGATGTTGTATGTTCTGCAACTATGGCTACACTTCCTTCATGTAGGTGCCATAATATAGTATTTCGCTTTAAGGCCGAATTATTACTTTTGCCTTCATGAGAAAGATCTGGAATCTTAAATCTGAACTGTACTGTATCTGGGTATCTGGTCGGACCTCTATCCGCTATTGCAGGAGCCCATGGTGCTTCTAGGTATGATGCTCCATTTGAGTGGCTTTCCATTCTAAGGCCGAAATTGAATCTATCATATATTATTTTCGAGTGCCTGTTTGGTAATTTTTGGGGCCCGCCATATTCATACACCTTCAATATAGATGAGGGAAGTCCGTATATATTGGTTACGGCCCTAAGGCTTTTTTCTGTACCCTTAGCTTTGTATATTGATGGTAGGTTATTTAGTATTCTTTTCCAAAGTTCCTTTGTTATTTCTTCTTTTGAAAACGATTTATTTGCCTGATCGTTATTAGCGTATGTAACCGATTGACTAAAGTCGGCAGTATAATTTATGGTATTTCCACCAAAGCTACCGGATGAATCTGTTCCCATGGCGTGTGTCCATAGGTCATCAAAATCAAAACCTTGATGTGGAAACCAACCGAAGGATTCTAATACGGGTTGGATAAGATCCTTTGATATACCCTCAAAAAGAGGATTGCTTCTATCGTGTATTGATAATAATTCTCGAGCATAAAAATATATATAATCAAAATGTTGGGCAAGCATGTCTACATAGAGAGAGAAATTGGAATTATTGGGATCCTCCGATATATGGGACGGTACTAATCTATTTAAAGAGTTGTCGTTTGATACGTCATATAGTGAGGCCGAGTAGATTGCACCTGTTTGGTAGTGGGGTTCTCCAAGCTTTGTGCTACCGTACCAAAGTTTAGCTTCTGTAGAGTTTACCTTTGATAGTGTATATGGCTCTTTATTTGTAGTTTTTGGCCATGTGAGAGGCCAGAAGGATCCATATGAAGACGAACTATGGGTATCTTTTTCATAGTACAGGTGTTGTTCAAACTCATCAAATGTGCTTATGACGCTAGCTTGGAGGTTTGTAAATTTTGTTAGGTTTGATTTATAGAAAGGTGATCCAGAGGTTTCTGTTCCGGATAGTCCCGTTAGTGATGTTGATAGCGATGCAACAGAAGAAGAATAATCTTCTATTTGAATAAGCTTATATCTAAAGTTTTCTAATCTTTCGGCTGCTGATCCAAAATGAACTAATTTTGAAAAGTCTTTTCCTTCTATTTCAAAATCAAAATTTAGGGGTATTGTGCCTAGGCTTCCGGTTCTTTGTCCTATCTTATTTAAAATTCTACTTCTAACATTGGCTTGTGTAGATACCAATTCGTCTAGCGTTTTCCAGCCTGTTGGCGCTGGAGTATCATATTTGTCAGGAATTGAAAAATCGGCTGGAGCTAGCATATTAGGTTGTGGTACTGGGGCAGTATATTCTACTAGTATTGGTTCAACTATTGATTCTATTACAGATTTAACTATCCAAAGTTCATCTTTTTCTTCAACACTGGCAGGTAGTGGATCATACAATTTAATGACCATAGAATGAGGAGGCTCAGGATAAGCTTTATAATCTATTAACCAATTTATGGCCAACGATATGTCGTTTTCACCAAAGTTTAATCTTACATCCCTAAAAAAATCTACCTCTACATCTACCAATTGAGGGTTTTGTTCTCTCATACCAAACGCCACGAATTCAGCTGCAAGGGTTGGATTCTCTGGGTCCTTTGGCCTTACTCGTATTTCCCTACGGCTGTTTGATATTTCATCAATGATTAAACTATCAAGATTATTACCGACAATATTCCTAAAGAAATTGTACTGTACATCAAATTTACCTGACCTATAACCAAGATTTCGTATGTCCTCGTGGATGCTTAATTGAATAGTTGGCGATAGATTTCGAGTGTCTTGTTCATTTATTGACCAAGTACTTAAATTATATGCGCTTTCTAGAGTGTTATCTCCACTAAGTACATGCATTTCAACATAATCGTCAAATCCTGCTGTTCCAAAATTTGTAAACATTGGCCTACTTTTAATAAGCTTAATGTCTTTAGGATCGTATGTATTTATTCTGGTTGCCATATTATCTACCCTCCATATTAGATGTTGATTGTGGGAATCCTAGTTTTTGTTGGTGGGCGAATAGTAGTTGTTCACCTCTAAACTTTATGGTTGTTTTTCCTGGTTCTTCGAAGTGGTAGTGGGCGCCATGACTGTAGTATTTACCGATTGCCCTTGATCTGGCATTGTTTTTACTTGTTTCAGCTATTGAGCTAGCTTTAGTTATTAGGGTTTGGGCATGGCTCGTTGATTGTGGTAAATCTTTTCCAGTGTAAAAATTAGGTGTTTGTTGTGATTCAACCCATTGGCTAGCTTTCCATTCAGCAAGGAACCAATTTCCATCTTCCGGATCATAATCAAAGTAAGAATCAAATTGGCTAAATTGGCTATCGTGGGCTTCGTCTCTAACCAATGTTCCAGTCGGTAATCCATCGTCGTCCAATTCTCGTAGTAGTCCACCAAGAGGATTAAGGAATATTGATTTCGTATACGAACTACCCTTGGTGTTGCTGATTTCACAGGTATATCTACCTCGCTGCTGTAATTGGACGTTGTACAATTTAAGTACGGATTCGGTACCGACTATTGCTGCTCGAGCTGTTCCTATACCGTCAGCTGTAAATCTCCAAGTAAACGTTAAGCCTTCGTCTATTCTAGTACCATCGTTATCTATAAAACTATATGCATCTGTAAAGAATGCAACATTATTGTTTGATGGTATTTGGTAACTAGGTTCTCCCAGTTCCGGTAGAGTTTGTATTGTATATCCATCGCTTCTAGTTCCGTCTAATATCCCATATCCTGGGTAGCATTGGACGTCTAATACTATAGGCGCTCTGTTGGCGCCGTCCAATGGGATAGGTTGTACTGCTAGTTCGGTTATTTCTGTATCAACTATTCTTAGGAAATCGCTACTATTAAATACATAGCGAGCATTAGCTATAATCATTCTTTCGCCGTTAGCTTCACTATCTTCAGTTGATATAATTAGGCCAGAAGGATTCCTAACTACCTTTTCAGTTGAAACAAAATTAAGACCGTCATCGCCTCCGGGGTCTGATGCAATTCTATTATTGCCAGAAGGTTTTACAGAAAGAGAACCTAAGGAATAATCAAAATCATTTCGTAATTCATATTGTTCAGGAGCATTAGCGGCTAATTCTATTTTACAGGCCCTAGCGAATGGAGTGTATACTTCGTCTATAGCTTCAAATCTATCTGGCGCCACCTTCCTCACGATTTTACGCGGGGTATATTTATTTGCCCTTGGAGTTATAGGACTAGTTGGAAATTTTGGACGCTTGCTCAATAACCTATTTCTCCTTGGGCTCGTACGACTAGTTTTTCCCTTGCTTGAATATGCCATTATCTACTCACCTTAAATGTATAGCCATTATCGAATAAAGATTGGCTTGCTGGATATTCATATTCTCCGCCAATAGTTTTAAAAACAAACCTATATCTTCGGCCCGGGTAGAATTGATCCATCCAAAGACTAAATAAATTGCCGTTGCTATCCGAGGATAATCTTGTTCCTATTTTATCAAACGGAACAACAACTTCGTCGGTCACATAATCCCTAACAGAATAGTATGACGAGTTGGGCAATCTTAAATTTGTTAGGGCAGCTGAAACTGTGTCATATGTTTTAGCGGGAAATTTTTCCCGTACAACCAACCTAAATGTTTCTCTAGATTCTTTCTGGTATGACGATTTCATATTTTTAATATCAACTATGCTTTCAGTTTCGAATGTATCCATGACCGTTGGACTATTGGCTCCGTTATTTGAGTCTTGCCATATAACCTCTAGCTTTGGCTTGTACACCGTATGGGTGTCGGTAGAATAGAAGGATAGTGATCCGTATGGCTTACCGTTTTTTTCTTCGTCAACATCACCAGGTTGATCTGAGCCACTCCTCAACAAAATTAATCCGTCTTGAACTATTGTTCCATCAATCCATTTACTTACAATATTTGTAATATCCATCCGTATATCTGTTTTTTCGTATTCAAACGATTGAGAGGCAGCGTTACCATAGTTATCGTACCATACGCCTCCACCAATATTTGTTGAATATGACCCAGTTGAACCAGCGGATATTAAACTGCCGCTTTGCCATTTATTACCTAGATATTTTTTGCCATCTCTATATGTCCAACTTGCGCCTTCTGTTTGGTTAACCATTATTCCTCCTTCTGAAACGCGTTGAGATGTTCTACCTTTTCCCATCAACCATGATTGGCTAATTGGGAAGGCTGCTAGGGAATAGTTATAATCCATGTTAGTTGCCGCGATAGTATATAGATTTAGCATGTATTTTGGGGTTGTTAGTCCGTCGTAAGTTCCAATTATGCCAGCTGATATTGATTTGGATATGGACGATAGGTTAAAATCCATAAGTATCCTTGAATTGAAAGTATTTGCCGTGTTTGAAGCAGAAACCGTTTTTGTAATTTCTAGTACTTCGTCTATACCCGTGTTCATACTTGCCGTAGCCTCGTATAAAGTTGTATCTCTGTTTGATGTGATTGAATATATCATATTAATTCTCCTAGTAGCCTACGACCTTACCCCTAATATCTTTAGATGGGTATTTTATTTCAAATATTGCTGGGTCTTGAGATGGATAAACTATTTTGTTTTTTATTGCTGATTTTATATCGTAATAGTTTCCAGAATACCCTGAGGCCTTATCGTATTTGCAGTGCATGTTAAAATCTATAACAGTTTGTACACCCTCAATTTTATCTAGTTCAGTTGCAATGTTACCTAAAAATATCGGTTCATTAAACTGCCACTTGTCTATTGAAAATAAATCAGTCAATTTAAGTATACACCTAGTTAAAATTTCCTTTCCCTGGTATCCTGGAAGAGGTACTATTGAAAAATCAATGCCAAGATTTATTATGAATCCGTCCTTTATATTTACAGCGTCTGTTAACATCCTGAAGTTACTCAAGTAATTTCTAATATTTTCCTTGGTTACTATATTTGCAGTTGTTAATTTTTTGTTTGAATTATAAGATAACACGTAGCAATTTATAGCTAGTGGGTTTGATATACTTCCACCAGTTTTAGGGTTTTCTTGTTCGTCTTGTATCAAGTATGCTTTTGCAACGTTGCCAAATCTTCCGGGCATAGCATAAATTCTAGAAATATAATCTTCTCTAGTAACAGCTCGGTTTTGGGCCGCGAAGAATGCCATTGCATTTTGTCGAATTTCTTCTATTGTTTCTTGAGATTTTCCACCGGCTGCTGGTCTTGGATTATTAACGGCTATAGAACCCTCAACAAAACTTATTGCTGAAGCCGTTAATCCGTCCGAGTCAAGTGAAAAATTAACCGATGTAATTTCAGTTATCGCGCCGGCCCTAACATTTGCAGAGACTCCGCCTCCAACAAGATATCGCACAGTTAAATTTGTATTTGAAGGTGCTTGGCCGTATGCCCTAGTAAACATTGTGTTTGATGGATCCCAAGCATTGTCTATCTGAGATATATTACCGTATGGTAAAGCTAGACCAACGTTATCTGGGTTAGGAATAATTAATTCGTCGGCTTGGCCGGAATTTCCAGCGCCAAATAATAATTCAGTAGACATATTTGCCCGTGTGTTTGTTACAAATCGACGGCTTGTTCGTCTAAGTTTTAATAGGTATGGGGTTTCTTCATTGAACTGGGATAATTCTTCATCTTGTAAAGCAGTATTCTTTACGTCAACAAAAGCTGTTTCTTGGGCTAAATAGTCTGTTTCATACCATTTATTACCATCACTATCATTAACACTCAAAACTTCTATTACGTTTGGTTCTGGTAAAAGTATTTTATCAAATTTCTTAGGGCTGTCAAAACCAAAGGACCCTATTTTCTCTTCTCCGGATTTCGCATAAACAGTTTTTTTAAGTAAAAAACTTTCAGGATTACCGTTTGCATCAATTTTATAAACAGAAATGTCAGTGGCGTCAAACGAACTAGAAAATCTGAAGTCAAGTGGAGCAGTCGTAAAAAATGATTGGTTTGCTGAATTAGGAGAAGCTACAGTCATACCAGCGTCTATTGTCGGGGCATATTTAAAGTCTGGCACAACCTTTGCGCCACTTCCAACTGGTGGTAATAAGATAAAAATATCCAATTCGACGGTTGCTGCTACTGAAGGTTTAACTTTATAGCCCAAGCCCTTAGCTATGGCCATAACGTTACTTCTTTCTTGTGCCTCAGTCAATAAGCTTTCCCTCAGCTGGTTGTCTATATAATATGAAAGAACATCGCCAACATATGCGGCCATTTCAATGAATATCATACCAGGAGAAGCCTCGTTGAAATCATTAAAGGTATCTGGAAAATAGGTTTTTGAATAGTCTATTAACTTTGTCCTGAATTGAGAAAAATCTTTATTTAGATATCTTAGGTCTTTTTTTACAGTTTGTAGTCCCATTTTAATTTGCCTTTATGTCTAGTACAATAGTTTTTTCGTCTATTGTGTTATTGGTTAACCTTATTGTTAGGTGTACAATAATGCCATGGTTTATGTCTGCGAAGGAAGGAGATCCGCCCTGTGGATTTTTTGGTATTTCCGCGGAAGCATCACTGATTACAATGTACGGAAGCCAAAATGCGATTGCATCCTTAATTTCCGATAAAACCGCTTCCCTGAGGTTTGGATAGTTTGGTTCAAACATGAATCTTCTAATATTTGTTCCAAAGTTTGGATGCATGACTCTTTCGCCCTTTACAGTTAATATTAAGTTCTTAACGTTTGATACGGCTTGATCTATAGATAAATAATTTGTGTCAAATAATCTTCCGTTACTATTTATAAATGGTAGTGTTAGGCCCAAAGATACGTCTGTCTCAAAATCCAACGGCTCAATTCTAAATTCTTCTCTTCCTGGTCCAGGATTTGAGCTTCTATTTACAACCTTCCCCTTTGTTGGGTCTATTTGGACGTTTTCTTCGTTATCTAGTGTTGAGGCCATGGTGTATTATTTTCCTTTCTTTTTATTTATTGCTGCCATTAAGCTACTATAATCTCTAGTTAATGCTTGTTCTACTTCTGGTTGTATTTCAACGTGTTTCCTGTCGTTTGGTACCATCTGTTGTGCGGTTGGTTGTCCGCCAAACATTTCGTTTGGGGATTGCATACCCATCATTGCGGCAAGGCCTTGTGAGCCAGCGCCTGCATCTGATTTTTCAAACTGCCTTCCACCCATTGTTGGCCATTCCGTGTTTGTACTTGATGCTGCAGATTTGGCATTTGCCGTTTCATTTAGAATGTCGTTTAGTACTGGGTCGTCTGAAAAGTTCTGTGTTTCTGGCTTATTGAATAGTCCATCAACGTGCTCCATCATCTGGTTGAATTCTGGTTTTTGGGATGGCTGTTTTGTGCTTAGCTCTTCTCTTATGGCTAAACGTACTTCCTTCCTAACAACCTTTCTTATAACCTCTAGTAAATTTGATTTTTTCATAAATTTTCCTCTCTTAATATACGCTATTTATCAATATATAAATATCAATAAATAACAAATATTAACTATAACCATGGCAACGTTACACCACTTGTTGTATTTACTGCCTTTCCCTGTGCGAACCATGAAAAAGCAACCAATGATAACATTTGTGGGGCTTGCCCAGGGGACGTTATCTTAACTATAGTCGCTCCCTGTTGTTCCCATATTGGGCAAGGGGAAGTTGGAGGAATACCTGCAAATGCTGGTAGCATTCCAATAGCTAGTGTTGCTGCAAAAGCAGTGGCTCCAGATTTTAGTAGTGACAGTCCTGGGTCTTCGTCTTGGTTAAATGCAGATATAAATATGCCAAAGGCGGCTTGTCTGGCTAGCATTCCTGATACGGATGGCGGGGTTGGGTTTCCAAAGCCATTAAAAAATGCATCGGCCCATCCGTTTGCAAAGGCTATTGCATTTGGTGGAGGGTTGGCCTCTAGTTGGGAAACTGCTGCTGCGAATGCTGCTGGGTTAAATGCCATTATAGTGTTTTATTCTGTGGACTTAAAAAATCCTTAAGTTTGCCTTTGATAGCTGAGTATTGTGATGCGTTTATTGGTGGGCCGCTGGGTCCTACCGGGGTTGGATGAGTTTCGGCTGCTAACGCATCGCACAATTCTTCCAAAATTGCAAGTAGAGTATCCCCTAAAACCATAGGCTCTTCTGCTCCTAGGCCTAGAAATATTTCTGGACTGTTTATTATTGTTTCACTGCCAGTGTCAACGTTAAAAGTACCGTTTGTAGATATACCAACGGTCTCATTACCTATAATTAATATTGCATCAGTTTTAGCATTAAATAGTAGTCTATCTGAATTTATAATTACTTGTTTTCCTGCATATTTATTTGGGCTGTCTGGTTTATAAGCCATATTTTTTTCTCCTATACTAAAAAGTCCCACGTTGGATGGTTTCTAGGTACTCTAGAGAACATTCCTGCACCAGGAGAATATTCCCAATGCCAACGTTCCTTTACAACGGATCTAATAAAACCGTATTTGTGCATGTTTGCGACAAGCCATCTCCACGTTTTACTTGTTTCTTTATACCCTTTAAAGTGTGGGTCATTTTTTCCTCCCCATCTTCTACCCATTCCAGTTTGTAGGTCAAACGCCTTACCGTTTTGGTGGTTTGAATGTCCTGGGCCGGCAGTCAGCGGATCAAAGTATGATGTTTGTCTGATTTGCTCTTTAAATCCCTCGTCAAATTCTCCGGCAGGTTTATTTAATCCAGACTTAGTTCCACCATAGTCTCTGTCTGCATTTCTCCGTCTAAGCGTCATTTGGCCATCGCCTCCAAATCCTGATCCTGAATAAGCCTCCATGGGTCTAAATCCGCTATTAACATTAACATTGACTCCGTCTTTTGACGCTGCCTGTTTAACGGTTAGTATTTTATCAGCAAAAGCTTTATTTACAAGTTTACCATCAATAACTACACACGTTATCGTTTCTTTAAATTTTCCTCTAGCATATGCATCGAATTCTCCAGCGACTGTTAGTTCTTCAACGGCTTCTGATATATCTTCATCGGATTTAACTTCAGTTGCAGCTGCCGGACCGCCATCACCACCATTGTCTGCTCCACCTCCTCCGGCTGCTTGCTTCGATTCGGCATTACCACCGCTAGTTGCTCCTCCTCCAGTTGGGAGTTCTGCAGCATCTGGCCCGGCAACTAATTCTCGTTCAGCCGATTTAGCAGTCTCGTAGGCTTGGCCGTATGAATCTGCTAGTTTAGAAGAAACGTCTATAGGTACACTTTGACCAGATAATAGCCATACACCAGAAGAATCTTCATTTATGTCTTCTTGATGGTACCCGCCGTCTGTTGTTGCGCGGCCACTTGATATTATGGTTATTGGATCGCCATCAATTCCGTCCTTTGACCAATCGTTTGGCGTTTGGGCCTCAGAGACGGTACTACCAAATCGTATCGATTGGCCGAACCTTCCTTCTAATATTGTATCTCCCTCATATGGAAAAATTCTGGCTACAGTTTGATCCACAAACGTATTACCGAACGGAATATCATTTACATCTCCCTTGGGGTTACCAGTGAAAGTCCTATAATTCTTGTCGTCTCCTCCGGCTTTATTTATGTTATAGCTGGCTGCTGGTAATCCGTTTTGATTAACACCTTGCCATACACCAACAGGCATACTCATATAATATTTTTCCGTCGCTGCTGAACTTACTTGGGCTGCCCTGCCTGCAGCTGCCAATAGAACGACTATTTCGCCTAGTAGTGGGTATTGCCTTAGATTTGGGAACAATGGGTTATACCAGCTACAACTATCCCCAGATATTCCGAATTCTCTTGGGAAAACTCTGGCTTGTATACTCCCAATAACCCTGTACTGGCTAGGATTAAATGCAGGATGGGCTGGATCTAATATAATATCAACAACCTCGGCAGATTCTAATATACCGGCTTGGACAGCTTTGGCCTGATTATTTTGGCCATTGACCGTTGGGCTACTTTTTTTACTTGGCTTTATCCTTGGCATTTTCTTCTTCCCACTTTACTGTTTTTTCCGATTCCTTTATTGTTTCAAGCAGCTGCTTTCTTTCGTCATCACTAAGGCTGAAGTCTCCGCCTGAATTTTCAGATCTAACAGATGCTCTTTGTACTATACTGGCGATTTTAACCAGCATGTCGTCATTCTTAATTCCAACGTCCAAATAATCCTTGATTAGCGGTACCAATATTGTTGCATCGCTTATATTTTTAATCAGTGGATGTAATTGTGCAATCAAAGAATTTATCTGAGTTTCCTTTTTTTTGGAGTTTGTGTGTATCTCCTTCAGTAAGTCAGAAAAGTTCTTACCTTTAAATATTTCTTCGTCAAACATAATAATTCCCTTTAGTATAAATATAGTAATCCGATAAAAATAGAAAAGGCCCAGGAAATAATTCCTGAGCCTAATCAACTTATATGTTATTGTACTATTTCTTGTTTACAAAAAATTGTGCAATAATAACTAATACTACTAAACCTACAAACCCACCATTTCCTAGTGCGTTTACAAGTCCAGTTAAATTAGCAATCACGTCCATCCCAAACACTGTTGCGCCTGTTAAGATAGTCCATAAGATTGTTACTGGTAATACTGCCATCATGATTGATAATAGTCCACCAAAAAATCCGTTTACATATTTAATTACATTTTCCATTTGTTTTTCTCTTGTTGTTTTAATTTACATTAATAATTGTCGAGAGCATTTACCCGTTATTGGGTGTTAATTAAAATTTAAGACCAAACCCTAAAGTAAGGTTTGTCGTCTTTTGTGCGGTGTTATAAATCACCTTTGGGTCTACGTATATACTTTTGTGTATAGTAAACATTCTACCTAGACCGATACTTAATGACTCTGTATCTAATCCATTAGTTGCAGCATATACAAAATATCCCTTTACAAAATATCTTGCATGGAAATCCATTTCCATATCTACTGTTGAGTCTGCTTGAGACACGGATACACCAACCATTAAGTTGTCCATTACACCGTATCCAACAGTTGGTGAAACTGCTAAATCTGTCCAAGCCACGTTTGACACGTCGCCGGTACCTACGTACCAATCACCTTTTGTTTGGGCTTGTGTTGCTAAAATAGTTGCGCAAGCCAATACTGCTGTTAAAATAATTTTTCTCATAAAATTCTCTCCTTTTGTTTTTGCTTAGTTGAAATGCTCTCTTCGTTTAAGCCTTTATTGAATAACCTCGTGCTATTCATATAACCTTTATTTAATAACCTATTGTTGTAACCACTTATAAATATACTTTTTTAATTAAAAAATTTACCTTCTTGAAATTTTGCAAACTTTTCACTAAAATCCTCCTTTATGACATTGACAACCTTTGTTATGTGTTGAGTTTTAGTGTTAGTCATTTCGCGTATAAGTATATATAATGCTTTTTTATTGAATATTTCTATATTTTTTCGCTCTTCAAAAAGCCTTAAAACAGCATATGCTATCTTTTTATCTCTGTTCGACCTAAACCTTTCTTGTACCTTGTTCTCGTAGTATTCTGGAAACCTTCCCATAAATACGTCTAAGTCATCCCTATAATCTTGTATGCTTGATTCTCGACCTAAGTCCCTCTCTCTATCTATAGCAATTACAGGTTTTTTAGCCTTTAAATCTCTATAGTTTTTATTGTTATTTTGAATCAAGTAATTTTTAGCTACGATACTAAAATATGAAAAAGCTTTACCTCTACCTTCTATAAATTTTGGTAGTTTTTCCAACATAAATGCTATAACTTCATGTTGAATTTCTCTTGGTCCACCGTCAAAATAGTAAAATTTAAAAGTATGGATTATATTTTCTGCCAGCTTCATGAGTGGTTTATGTATAAAGCCATTGTATACTTTATTCTTTAGCACTTGTGAATCTTCTTTATTATATGCTATTATTGCTCGTTCAGTTTCAAGAGTAAAATACATTTTGGTTTTTCTTGGTCGTCCTCTTTTCGTCTTTAACGCTTCTTCTGCAGCTATTCTTCTTTCTTCTTCATAGTTTGCATAAAATTGTTGAACGGGACTTAATGTGTTATTTGCCAATCAAATTCTCCAGTTTTTTTATTTCGTCGCTTATCATTACATACACGGATCCAACCTCATCGTCTGTTTCAAACATGTTCTTGGAATCTAATTCTCGGATCTTTAACAGTATTAAACTAAGAGAAGTATAATATGCTTCCAGCCAGGCGTTTGCCTCTGAATTTGCTTCGTCTAGTTTTTCGTTTTTCCTGAATAAGTTAAAAATAACGTACATTGATATAGGCAACAATATAGATATTAACCAGATCAATTGATATCCCCAAATAAATCTTTAAACAATTCTGAGGCCTTATCGTTTGAACTTGATGTTTTGGTTTTGCTAATTATTGGATTAGGGTTTTTGCCAAACTTCCAGTTTTCATATTCTATCCTAGAAGCCATATGGTCAGCGTGATGTAAGACTATAGGCAGATTGTTCCAAAGTGCTTTTTCTTTACCGTACGGTTTTAAATACGCTTCATTTGCTGAATCGTATATTCCATCGTGGGTAAGTATACCTATCATTTCATTCTGCGAAAATGTAATTCCGTAATTAGACAGT
>Ga0307986_10002579_pt1 | contig 12958 bp, 21 predicted proteins | sample EllFjometageno82_FD_203170 | JGI IMG/M metagenome (GOLD analysis project Ga0307986, IMG submission 203170) | Marine microbial communities from Ellis Fjord, Antarctic Ocean - #82 | ecosystem: Environmental > Aquatic > Marine > Unclassified | place: Southern Ocean | collected 2014-10-09
GAAAGATAAATGTTAAATACCTTTATTTACCAACTAATAATGATATTTACTCGTTTAAATCTACATTGCCGTTATATTTGGATAAATTCTCTAAAAAACTTTGCGGCAAGTTCAGGGGTAGACATTTTAAAGGAGTAATTAACGTTGTAAATAGATTTATAGAAATAATTCAGCCACATTTAATTTTTTTAGGTTTTAAAGATTTTCAACAACTAACTCTCATTAAGCTTCACATAAATAAAAATAAAATAAAAACCCAAGTTGTGGTGTGCCCTACAATAAGAGAAAAAAATGGAATTGCTTTATCTTCAAGAAACGCTAAATTAAAAAAAAATCAAATTGAGACTGCAGGAAGAATTTATAAATATTTAAATACTATAAAAAAGAAAAAAATTTTTTTTATTAATTCTAAAAGAAAAAAATTAATTATCATTAATAAAATAACTTTACTTGGAGCAAAAAAAATAGATTATTTAGAATGTTTAAACATAAAAACACTTAAATCTATAAAAAAAACTAATGAACATTACAATATCTTTATTGCATACTACTTGGGTAATGTAAGATTGATTGACAATCTATAAAAATACTAGAGAGCCAATCCCTAAGAAAGATAAAAAACCAATCACATCAGTTACTGTTGTTACAAATACACTTGAGGCTAAGGCCGGATCTATATTCATTTTCTTTAAAGTTACAGGAATTAATATTCCAAACAAACCTGCAACAATCATGTTTAAAACCATAGAAGCAGCTATTATGATAGAGAGATCGAGTTGTTTGAACCAAAGCTGTACTACAGCTCCAGTAATTATTGCAAAGATAATTCCATTTAACACACCAATAAAAAACTCTTTAAGTACTATCTTATTTATATTACTGCTGGATAGTTCTTTAGTAGCAATAGCTCTAATTGTAACTGCTAAAGTCTGCATGCCCGCATTACCGCCCATAGAAGCGACGATTGGCATTAAAAAAGCTAAGGCAACCACTTTTTCAATTTCTGCTCCAAAAATACTTATAACCCAGGAAGCAAGTAAAGCTGTTGCCAGGTTAATGAGCAACCAGTTAAATCTTCTTTTAGTTTTAACAAGTACACTATCAGTAATTTCTTCATTGCCGACACCAGCTAATCTCAAAACATCTTCTTCTGCTTCTTCCTGAACTACTGTAACAATGTCATCTGCAGTAATCATGCCTACTAGTTTATTGTTTTTATTTACAACACCTGCTGATACTAGATTGTAACTCTCAAATGCTTGTCCTACTTCTTCTTTATCCATATTGACAGAAATAAGAACTGGCATGTCTCGCATTATGGTATTCATTTTTGATTCTCTAGCGGTTCTCAACACTCTTGAAGAAGGAACAATACCAATAGGCTTAAATTCATTGTCAACTATAAATATTTCTAAAAATTCTTGTGGTAAATCTTTGCTTTCTCTTAGATAATCAATAGTTTGTCCAACAGTCCAGTCGCTTGGTATAGCTGTGAACTCGCGCTGCATAATACGTGCGGCTGAGTCTTCAGGATAACTTAGACCTTCCTCTAAAAGAAACCTATCCTTAGGAGGTAGCTTATCTAAAATTAAATTTTTTTTATCTAGTTCTAAATTTTCTAAAATCGCTACAGCGTCATCTGATTCTAGTCTTTTAATAATGTTAGATATAGAATCTATTGAAAGTAATTGTAAAACTTCACCTTGTATCGATTCGTTTAATTCTATGAAAATTTCAGGAGCAATATTAATTGATTCAATCTGAATTAATTTTAAACGTACTTCATAAGATAAATTTTCTATTAAATTCGCTACATCTGAGGGATGTAAGTCTTTTAGTGTTTGACTAATAAATTGCAAATCACCAGTGTTTATTTTCTCACTAAATGTTGATATGAAGTTTTTATTAAAGTCTATGTTTACTTTTTTGTTACCTATAGACTTTATTAAACTCATAAAAAATCCTATTACATTATTTGTGAGACTATTAGTTTATCTGGTGATAAAATTCAAATTAAAATGACTTTAGAGGTAAAAATTAGTAGAAAATTAGTACCTTACAAAACAGCTTTTTCATTTCTAAAAAGAAGGGTTGAATTAGTTAAGAAATCTAAAGATAGAGAATTAGTATGGATTCTGGAGCATCCATTAACTTTTACTGGTGGAATAAGATCTAAAGAAAATGAAATTTTAGATAAAAAAATTAAGATAACTAAAACAAATAGAGGTGGGAAAATGACACTTCACAGCCCTGGACAAAAAATAGTTTATTTTGCTCTAAATTTAAATAAACGGAAAAAAGATATCAAAAATTTAGTAAAACAAATTGAGTTAAGTATTATAAATTTTTTAAAATTATATAAAATTAAAAGTCAATCTGATAAAAAAAATATTGGTATTTGGGTCAAAGATAAAAAAATTGCAGCTATTGGTATTCGCGTAAGTAATTGGGTTGCATACCATGGATTCTCAATTAACATAAGTAACAACTTGAATTATTATAAAAAAATAATTCCGTGTGGCTTAGATAATAAAAAAATTACATCGGTAAAAATTGAAAGTAAAATTAAAATTTCAAATATAGAAAATAAATTAAGAGATATATTTTTAGCAAACTTAAAAAATATTTAATTCTTTTTTAATAAGAAAATCTTTAAATTCTTTATTAAAATCAGCTCTAAAATTATATTTTACATTATTGATCATAAATTTTATTTCATAAGCGTGTAACATTAAATTTTTACTTTTTATAAAATCTTTACCTTTTTTAACATAGTATTTATCGTCACCGATTATAGAATTGCCAATATTGTATAATTGTTTTCTAAGTTGGTGTTTTCTACCAGTAATTGGTCGTAACTCTAATAGTGAATACTCAGAACTATCTTTCAAAATCTTAATGTATGAAATTGCTTTTTGTACAATTTTTCTTTCTTTTTCATACACAACTAAATCATCTTCTAAAACTTTTATTTCGTCTGAAACTTCTCCATATACTACAGCTAAATAAGTTTTGTGAATTTTCCTTATCCGAAATAGAGATGTAAATAACTGCGCATATTCTCGTGTCTTTGCAACTATTAAAATACCTGAAGTTTCTTTATCTAGCCTGTGCACTATAAAGGGTTTTGTGTCTTCAAAATATTTTGTTTCCCTTAACGTATCAACTACATTTTTAAAAGATTTAGTACCAGATTGAACCGCTATACCAGCCGGTTTGTTTATAACAATAAAATTTTCATTATTTTCTATAACAAAGTCATCATATTTATCTCTCTCTGTGGTAGTTGGAATATACTGTGTAATTAAATTTTTTTCTGTTTTTTTAACTTTTTCAATATTAAAAATTTCAATTATATCTTTTTCTTGCACACGGTAAGAGCTTTTAGTTTTTTTTCCATTAACTTTTGCTTGGTTTTTTCTTATTATTTTCTCTATCAAGCCTTGAGGGATATCTAAAACTTTGTTTTTAAACCAACGATCAAAACGAGTATCATGAAAATCTTTCTCTACTTCAAACTTTTTGATCATAGGAAGAATATATTAAGGAAATTATTTAGTAGCTGCAACCGGTGGCGTGTTTTTTTCTTTAGTTTCAACTTTTTTCGGTTTATCCACTTTTTTGGCCTCTAAATCTCTGTCAACTAGCTCAATTATAGCTAGTGGAGCGTCGTCTCCGTATCTAAAACCAGCTTTTAAAACCCTAGAATAGCCACCTTGTCTTTTTTCATATCTAGATGACAAAACATCAAAGACTTTAACTACCGAACTTTTATCTTGTAATTTCGAAAACAATCTTTTCTTATTGCTTAAATTATTTTTTTTTCCGATAGTAATGACCTTATCTATCAGTGGTTTTAATTCCTTAGCTTTAGGTAAAGTTGTCTTTATTTGCTCATACTTAATTAGAGAATTAAGCATATTTTGAAATAAAGCCTTTCTGTGCTCTGCAGTCCTATTTAATTTTCTGTGTCCTAAACCGTGTCTCATTGTTTAATAGTTATTTTCTTCCAATTTTTTTGACATTTCAGCTATATTATCTGGTGGCCAATTGGGTATTTCCATTCCAAGATATAAAGACATGGTGCTTAACACCTCTTTAATTTCATTAAGAGATTTTCTTCCAAAATTCGGGGTTCTTAGCATTTCAGGCTCTGTTTTTTGAACTAAATCACCAATGTAAATAATGTTATCATTCTTCAGGCAATTCATTGATCTAACTGATAATTCCAATTCTTCTACTCTTTTTAATAAGTTTTTGTTAAACTCTGGTTCGGAAGATTTTACCTCTTTAACAACTTCTTGTGGATCATCAAAATTGACAAACATTGAAAGTTGATCTTGAAATATTCTAGCAGCGTACGCAATTGCATCTTCAGCGTTAACAGTACCGTTTGTTTCGATACTCATAGCTAATTTATCATAATCTAATGCACTACCAGCTCTTGTGTTCTCAACAGTGTAGGAAACTTTTTTTACTGGACTAAACAATGAATCAACTGCAATTAATCCTAACGGACTATCTTCTCCTTTGTTTTTAGTAGAAGGCACATATCCTTTTCCTGTGTTAACTATTAGTTCCATGTGAAAATTAGTTTTTTCATCTAAATTACAAATAACTTGTTCAGGATTTAAAATTTCTATTTCAGAAGGTAGTTCTATATCTTGGGCTTTAACTTCTTTAGGTCCTTTAACATCAAGAATAATTTTTTTTGGTGAATTTACAGATGATTTTATAGCTAAGTTTTTTACATTTAAAACAATATCAGTAACATCTTCTCTAACTCCTTTAATTGAAGAAAATTCATGCAGCACTCCATCTATTTGTATGGCTGTAACAGCAGCGCCTTGTATGGAAGAAAGTAATATTCTTCGCAATGCATTTCCAAGTGTTTGGCCGAAACCTTTTTCTAAAGGTTCTGCTATAACACTGGCTGTAGATTTATCTTCATTACTACTTATTTCAAGTTTATTTGGTTTTATTAGTGCTTTCCAATTTTTATCGATAATATTATTTACAGTCTGCATTTTTATACTCTCCTTCTTTTTGGTGGCCTTGTCCCGTTGTGAGGCATAGGTGTTGTGTCTTTAATTGATAAAATTTTAAATCCTTTTGATTGGAAAGCTCTTAATGCAGTTTCTCTACCAGAACCTGGTCCCTTAACTTCAACAGTTAATGTTCTTAAACCTTGCTCGTAAGCTTTGCCCCCAGCATCATCAGCTGCAACTTGAGCAGCGTAAGGAGTTGACTTTCTAGAACCTTTAAATCCTTTTGCACCTGCTGAAGACCAGGCAATTACGTTACCACTTTCATCGGCAATAGAAATTATCGTGTTATTAAAAGTTGAATAAACATAAGCAACCCCTGAAGTAATATTTCTTTTTACTTTTTTCTTTTTTTTAAATGAAGAAACTTTTGTAGAGACTTTTTCAACCTTTGCTGGTATTACCTTGGCAGTTTTAGTTTCTTTTTTATCGTCTATTTTTTTATTCATAAAATATTTATTTCTTTAATGGCGTAAGTTTCTTGCCTGCAATTGCTACAGCTTTTCCTTTTCTTGTCCTGGCATTGCTATGCGTTCGTTGTCCTCTAACTGGTAATTTTTTTTTGTGACGTGTTCCTCTATATGTAACTAAATCAACCAACCTTTTTATATTCAAAGAAACATCTCTTCTTAAATCACCTTCAACTTTATGATTAGTATTTATGTATTCTGTAATTTTAAGAACCTGATCTTCGGTTAAATTATTAACCCTAACATCGTTTGGTATACTAAGTTTGCCACAAATTTTCTTAGAAGAATGCAAACCTATGCCATGTATATAGGTTAGGGCGATGCTTATAATTTTATTCGGAGGAATATTAATTCCGGCTATTCTGGCCATAGTTTATTGGGTATAAGTTTTAAAAACGTAGTTATATGGCGTTATTTTATAAAGTCAACCCTCTATAACGTTCAAATAAGTGCGTATTACAGCGTAAATATCATCGATATTTGTTTCCCCGTTTACATCTTTTACTAAATTCATTTTATTGTAATAGCTTAAAACTGGTTTGGTCGATTCTTCGTATGTTTGAAATCTTTTTACAGCTATATCAACATTATCATCTTCTCTTTTCTTTAAAAACTCTTTTTGACAACATGTAGAATCTTCTTTGGGTAAATTGTAAAACTCATTATAGATATTACCGCATTTCGAGCAAATCATTCTGCCAGTAATTCTCTTTTTTATTGTATCTAATGAAACTTTCAAGCTGATAACGAGGTCGACTTTTTGTTTATGTTTAAAAAGAAGTGTGTTTAGATTCTCTGCTTGTGATAGATTTCTAGGGTATCCGTCAAAAATAATTTTATTTTTATAAGAGTCATTTGACACAATACTTTCAAGCAAGCTATTAATAATCTCGTCCGAAACAAGGGTACCAGAATTTACTATAGAAGTTATTTTTAATCCTAAAGGTGATTTTTTTTTAATTTCTTTTCTTAACAGGTCACCTGTGGATAATTTGAAAAGATTAAAGTTTTTTACAATAAACTCCGATTGAGTTCCTTTGCCAGCTCCAGGGGGTCCAAATATAATGACATTCATTTTGGCTTATTTCTTACTTACCAAATTTTGTTTTTTTAATTAAAGACTCATATTGAGAGCTCATTAATCTAGTTTGTACTTGTGTTACTGTATCCATTGCAACAACAACTACGATTAAAATTGAAGTACCGCCAAGATAAAAAGGTATTGGATATTTTGAAATAAGAAATTCAGGCATCAAACAAACAAATGTTAAGTAGATAGAGCCTATGGTAGTTAGTCTCATTAATATAGTTTCAATGTATTCCGCAGATCTTTCTCCTGGTCTAATACCTGGAATATAACCCCCGTATTTTCTTAAATTTTCAGCTGTCTCCTTGGGGTTGAATACAATTGAAGTATAAAAAAAGGAAAAGAAAATAATTCCTGCTGCATATAGCAACATGTAAAGAGGTTGTCCTTGAGTAAACATAGAAGAAATACTCATAAATGTCTCTGAATCTGAAAAGCCAAAATTACTTAAAGTTACAGGCAACAATAATAAAGCAGAAGCAAAAATTGCAGGTATCACACCAGCAGTGTTTATTTTAAGTGGTAAATGAGAAGATTCTCCACCATAAACTTTATTACCCATTTGTCTTTTAGGATAGTTAATTAAAATTTTTCTCATCGCTCTCTCAAAGAAAACTATAAATAGAACCGTAAAAATAACTAATATAAAAATAATTATAATTAGAGTTGCTGACAAAGCTCCAGTTCTTCCTAGTTCGAAGGTTGAGGCTAAAGCTCTCGGTATTTCTGCAACGATCCCAGAAAAAATTATTAAAGAAATTCCGTTACCAACTCCTCTTAATGTGATTTGTTCACCTAGCCACATCAAAAATGTAGTTCCTGCAACTAATGAAATAGTTGTTGTTAATCTAAAAGACATTCCAGGATCTAGAACTAAAGATCCTGCGTTTTCCAATCCAACTGATACACCGTAACCCTGCAAAATAGCAATGAATACAGTGCCGTATCTAGTTAGTTGAGTAATTTGTTTTCTTCCTACTTCACCTTGTTCTTTTAAGTTTTTAAAATAATCAGACACGCCTGTTAATAGTTGAATTATAATTGAAGCTGATATGTAGGGCATTATTCCTAGAGCAAAAATTGCCATACGTGTGACAGCACCTCCTGAAAAAACATTAAACATTCCAAGAAGGCCTTTTTGAGAATTACTCATTACTTGCGTCAAAGCCTGCGGGTCGATACCAGCTAGAGGCACGTAAGTTCCCAGTCTGTAAATTATTAATATAAAGATGGTAAAAAAAATTCTACTTTTAAGGTCGTTAGCTTTTGAGAATGCACCTTGATTAATATTTTCGTTAGACATGGAGTTTTCTATTTTTTAAGAATTTCAGAGATTTCGCTAGTTTTTTTTATTTTAGGCTGTGCTTGTTTTTTTTTAATAAGATTAAGAGTGCCGCCTGCCTTCTCTATTTTAGCTTGCGCTTGTTTAGATGCAAAATTTACTGTTAAAATAATTTTATTCTTTAAAATACCATCACCTAATATTTTTAATTTAAGATATTTTTTATTAATTATTTTTTTTTCTTGTAAAAGTTTTAGGTCTATAGGTGTATTTAAATCTATTTTTTTATTGTCATTAAATTTTTGAAGGTGCGATAAGTTAATAATAGCCGTATTATTTACAAACAACGATTTAAAACCTCTTTTTGGCAGTCTTCTATATAAAGGTGTTTGACCGCCTTCAAAAGCTTTTATAGCAACTCCAGATCTTGATTTTTGTCCTTTAACACCTCGCCCACCTGTTTTACCTTTACCTGAGCCAATACCTCGTCCAGGTCGAATCTTTTTAACATTTGTTTTTACAAGGGTATTTAGCTTCATTTTGTATTCTCTCTTTTAGAAATAATTTCAGATATCTTTTTTCCACGCATTGCTGAAAGTAATTTTGGGGAACGCTGAGCTAGCAAAGCATTAACTGAGGCTTTTACCATGTTGTGTGGATTTGCAGATCCTAGGGACTTAGCAACTACGTCTTGTATTCCGAGAACATCACAAACTGCTCTTATAGGGCCGCCAGCAATAATACCTGTACCTGCGGGTGCTGACCTTAATAAAACTTTACCTGAACCATTTCTGCCTCTTACATCATGATGCAGGGTTCTACCGTCTTTAAGAGAAATTTTCACTAAATTTCTTGTAGCATCTTGTGTTGCTTTTTTGATTGCATCAGGTACTTGCTTTGATTTTCCTTGGCCAATTCCTATTGACCCTTTTTCATTTCCCACTACAACTAAAGCAGCAAAACCAAATCTTCTACCACCTTTTACAACTTTGGTAATTCTGTTTATTCCAACTAATCTTTCTTTATACTCACTCTGTCTTTTTTGCCATTCAGCCATCTAAAACTCCATTCCATTTTTTCTTAATGAGTCAGCAAACACTTTAATTCTACCATGATATTTATAAGGACCACGGTCAAAATATACTTTGGTAATTTTTTTTTCTGCAGCTCTTTTTGCCAATATTTCACCTAATAGAACCGAAGTGTCTATTTTTTTTTTCTTGTTAGCTTTTATTTCTTTTTCGATAGAAGAGACTGATACAAGTGTTTTTCTGTTTTTATCATCTATAATTTGAGCTGACATATTTTTTAAAGATTTAAATACTGATATCCTATGTCTATTTACAGCAACACTTTTAACTTTTTTTCTATTTCTAATTCCTCTTTTTTTTAAATTAATAATTTTTTTCATATTATTTTTTCTTACCTTCTTTTCTTAGTACGAATTGTCCTCTTTCCATAATACCTTTGCCCTTATAAGGTTCAACAGGCTTAAAAGTTTTAATATCAGAGGCAACTTTTGAAACCAGTTCCTTGTCAACGCCAGTGATTGTTATGATAGTTTGTTTTTCAACTGCAATTTTTACCTCTTTAGGTATTTTAAAATTAATATCGTGGCTAAAGCCTAACTGTAAATTTAACATTTCACCTTTTAGATTTGCTCTAAATCCAACTCCTTTGATGTCCAAAATTTTAGTGTGGCCAGTACTTACTCCTAAGACAGCATTATTAATTAAGCTTCTGTAAGTTCCCCACATTATTGATGTTTTTTTGTCTAAGTCTTTTTTAGCGGCTAAGGGCGTGATATTAAACTCATTATTTTCGTTAACTTTTACAGAAAATATTTTATCATTTATTGTGAGTTGTTTCGAGCCTTTTGGACCTGTTATAGTTATAGTACCATTTTCAGATTTAACTGACGAATCTTTAGGTATTGTTATATTTTTTTTTCCAATTTTAGACATTAAAATACTTTACAGATAATCTCTCCACCAACGTTGTTTTTTCTTGCTTCGATGTCAGACATTACGCCTTTATTAGTTGATATAATTGCTAAACCTAAACCATTTTGAATTCGAGGTATGCTGTCAGCTCTCGAAAAAACTCTTCTACCTGGTTTAGAAACTCTTTTAATTTCTTTTATTACTGGTATTCCTTCATAATATTTTAAATCTACAACTAGTGATACCTTGTTGTTGTCTTTTTTTTCTATATGGTAACTAGAGATAAAACCTTCATTTTTTAAAACGTCTAAAACTTTTAACCTAAAGTTAGAAGAAGGCATTTCAACTTTTGTTAATAGTCTTAGTTGACCATTTCTAATTCTTGTAAACATATCTCCTATCGGATCCATCAAAGTCATATTTTTTTCCTTACCAGCTCGATTTTGTCATTCCTGGAATTTTTCCGGAAGATGCCATTTCTCTTAGAGCTATTCTTGACATTTTTAATTTTCTGTAAACACCGTGAGGCCTACCCGTAATTTCACATCTATTTACAACTCTTATTTTTGCAGAATTTTTTGGCAGTTTATTTAGCTTAAGTTGAGCTTCAAACCTGTCTGCTAAAGGTAGTTTTTTGTTCATAATAATTTTCTTTAATGCTAATCTTTTTTTAGAAAATTTTTTTGCTAATTTAATTCTTTTCAAGTTTTTTTGTATTGCGCTTGTTTTTGCCATATTATTAATTCTTTATTGTTTTGTTTATAGGGAAATTAAACTCTGTAAGGAGTTCAATTGTTGCTTCTTTAGTTTTACTCGTGGTAACAAGAGTTATATCCATACCTCTTATTTTGTCCACTTTATCATAATTTATTTCTGGAAAAATTAAATGCTCTTTAATACCAAAGCTGTAATTTCCAAATTTATCAATTCCGTTAGCACTCAACCCTCTAAAATCTTTTATTCTTGGAAGAGCTATATTTACCAACCTATCGATAAATTCATACATTTTCGATGAGCGTAAAGTCACTTTAACTCCTGCTGCAAACCCTTTTCTTGTTTTAAAATTTGCGATTGATTTTCTGAACTTTGTAACTATTGCTTTTTGACCGGCAATTAAAGTTAACTCATCTTGGCAAGACTTAACTTTTTTAGTATCTGTTGCGTCTTCTCCTAGTCCTATATTTAGGACAACTTTATTTATTTTTGGTACCTGATGTCTATTAGTACAATTTAATTTCACCATTAGTTTTGGTAAAATTTCTTTATCATAGGTATTTTTAAGTCTAGGTATCATTTATCTATTTCTTCGGACTTTCTTTGTTGGCTTCTAAATTTTTAACATTTGAGTAGTGTATAAAGCTCTCTTTTGAAATAATTCCACCTTTATTTTCCTTGGTAGGTTTTGTGTGTCTTTTCACAAGGTTAATAGACTTAACTTTTATCGTATTCATTTTTCTATTTATTTCTATCACTTCACCAGTTTTACCTTTGTCTTTACCTGTGATGACTTTAACTTGATTTCCTTTTTTAATTTTCATATTTAAATAACCTCTGGTGCTAATGATATAATTTTTGTATGACCAGCAGCTCTCAATTCTCTTGTAACAGGACCAAAAATTCTAGTGCCCATAGGTTCGCCTTTTTCATCTGTTAAAACTACAGCATTATGATCAAATTGTATTTTTGAACCATCATCTCTAAAAATTTCTTTTCTAGTTCTGACAACAACAGCTCTATGCACAGTACCCTTTTTAACTTTTCCTTTAGGTATAGCATCTTTAACTGTAATTACGATTAAGTCCCCTACTCCAGCGTATCTTCTTTTTGAGCCACCAAGAACTTTTATACATTCTACTCTTTTTGCCCCGGTATTGTCAGCTACAGTACATTCAGTATGGTTTTGTATCATTTTTCCATTACCTCCCAAGTTTTTTTCTTAGAAATAGGAGCGCACTCAGCAATTTGAACGTTGTCTCCTTCTTTAAATTTATTTTTTTCATCGTGTGCATGATATTTTTTCGTTCTAGATATTACTTTACCAAAGAAAGGGTGTTGGAATTTTCTAACGACAGCTACTACAATCGTTTTGTCACTTTTAGAACTCACTACTTTTCCTTTTAATACTCTTTTAGTCATTTTGAAGCCTTTGTGTTCAGTGTTGTGTATAATCTAGCAATATTTTTTTTTATTTCATTATATAGTGCAGGATTTTCTACTTGTCCGTTAATTTTTTTAAATCTTATGTTAAATAAATCCTTTTTTAAAGTTTGAATTTTTTTAACTGCTTGTTCGCCAGTTAGCTTTTTATCTTCTTTTTTATTTTTTGCCATTTTTATCTTTTAATAAATTTTGTTTTGATTGGTAGTTTTGCTGAGGCCTTATAAAGCGCTATTTTTGCTACTTCTTCTGTTACACCGTCAACTTCAAAAATAATTCTTCCTGGTTTAACTCTACATGCATAATACTCGACGTTACCTTTTCCTTTTCCCATTCTCACTTCCGTAGGTTTTTTAGAAACTGGTATGTTTGGGAATATTCTAGTCCACACTCTTCCAGTACGTTTCATGTATCTCGTTAACGCTACTCTCGCAGATTCAATTTGTTTACCAATAATTCTTTCAGGTTCTAGGGCCTTCAAGCCATAGGTGCCATAATTCAAAACAGCTGCTCTAGTAGCTTTTCCATGAATTCTACCTTTAAAGGCTTTTCTAAATTTAGTTCTTACTGGTTGTAGCATTTTTTACTCTTTCTTTTTTTTCATTTTCAACATCTTTTTTATACAATTGTCCTTTGTAAACCCAAACCTTAATGCCTATAATTCCATAAGTTGTTAAGGCCTCAGCTGTTCCATAGTCAATATTTGCTCTAAGTGTGTGAGAGGGAATACTTCCGTCTCGTTCCCATTCGGTTCTTGCTATTTCAGTTCCGTTTAATCTACCGCTTACCATTACTTTGATGCCTAATGCACCAAGCCTAGAAGCTGACTGCATTCCTCTTTTCATTGCTCTTCTAAAAGCAATTCTTTTAATTAGTTGAGTGGCAATATTTTCGGCTATTAAATATGCGTTTAATTCTGGTTTCTTTATTTCTTTAATGTTGACAGAAACCTCGCTTTCTTTAGAAATTTTAAG
>Ga0307986_10002584_pt1 | contig 12925 bp, 13 predicted proteins | sample EllFjometageno82_FD_203170 | JGI IMG/M metagenome (GOLD analysis project Ga0307986, IMG submission 203170) | Marine microbial communities from Ellis Fjord, Antarctic Ocean - #82 | ecosystem: Environmental > Aquatic > Marine > Unclassified | place: Southern Ocean | collected 2014-10-09
TAAAAAAAGCGATGAGTATATAGAAAAGTTTAGGAATGTTTTTTTTATTGATTAATAATATAATGAGCGATAATAAAGAATGCCCCGATTGTAATTGTCCCAAATGTCCTGAACAACAAAAATGCCCTGATCAAAAATGCCCAGATCAAATAACTATGCAAGATATCATTAAAGCAGTTATGCCAGGTAAAAGTCCATTTTACACATTTGGTGAATTTCATATGAATGGTAAAAATATTGATAGTGAATTATTAACAGATGCTACAGATAGATGGGAAGGTAGTTATATGTTTAATTTACAACCAGGGGCATATAATCCTAGTGCACAAGGAATTATGCCATATTCTGGAGCAATTAGAGATGAGACTAGACCATATAAATTAGATACTGTTACTGATATGTTTAACTTGGAAGAGGCAATCGATACCCAGATAGATATAAAATTAGTAGATGAATTGCGCATTCCTGGTGCATCTCGAAATATAAGAAATGGTATGGCTAGTAGAGGAGGAAATAGTACAAATGGTGAAAGCATTTGAGCATTAATGCGTTATTTAAAAAAATAACTAATATATATTTTTATAAGATGACTAGTTTATATGATCAATATCATTCTGAAAAAAATATAGATCATATATATAATTTATTAGATGATTTAATTCAAAAAAACAATGGTAATATAAGTATTAAAGCAGATATAGAATTTAAAAATTATTATTTAAAACAATTAAGAGAAATTTTTATAAAATCTGATTCAGATAATTTAACAGATTTAAATAGGGAATTACTAAAACACCATATCTTATATTATAAAAATAAAAATGAGAATATTAAATCACAAAATATAGTAAGAAATACACCCATATTAAATAAACCAACTATAGAAAAAAATCCAGATGATAATACCGATGTCAAAGTTCAATTTGATGAATATTTAAAAATGAGAGAATTGCCTGAAATGACGCCTAGAAAAATAAATGATGTTAAAGAAGAACTATCATTTAATGATATGATGCAAGATATGAATACACAACCCCCACAGAATACAGAGGAAAAAATAAAACCAAATATATTACCAAAAATATTAGAAATACCTGTGATTGATAAACCTGTTGATAAACCTGTTGATAAACCGGTTGATAAACCGAAAGAAAATAAAAATTATGTAACACTTACATCTGCAAATAGAACAGATATTATGAGTAATAGATATAATTATAATATTAAATGTGATAAAGATATCAAACAATTAGAGCAATTAATTATACCAATTGAAAATACATTACATTTTACATCGCCAATTTTAAAATTCAAAATAGTTGAATTAAATATTGATATTAATTTATATCTTAGAGATACTTATAAATTAAATAATTATACTTATGGTGTATATATCCCTGAAAATGAAATCGAATTAAATAAAATTAATGATAACATGAATATTCAAATTTGTAGTTTTTATGGTAATATCGAAATAGAAAATGATATTATTATATGTGAAGTATCTGAAAATAAAGAAACATTAAAACCAAAAAATATTGTTGATTTTAAAAAAGGTGACTTTATATCAATAAATAGTAAACATTTTACAAAAATAATAGATATATTAGAAGATGAGTTAGTATTAGAAAATATACCTACATTTACAGAAGATGAAAGTATATATATTATGAATATGAATTTACAAAACACGCTAGTGTTTAGTTAATTGTTATTAAAAAATTTACAATATACGCTAGTATTTAGTTAATCAATTTGATAAAATTTCTTATCATATACAATAATGGGTTTCATATCACTTGTATTATAACCATTTGATTCACAAATATCATAATCATATATTCTCATAATTGGTTTATCTACAATTAAGGGATAGTAATAAAAACTTTCTGTAATATTATTTTTAATTTTATATCCTAAAATTTCTTTAGTCAAACTTGGTATATTTGGAAAAATATCTTGATCCCTAATTTCACTTAATATATTTGGTGTAATAATAAATATTTTTTGAAATACAGATAACTTTGTTCCCATTTTATCATCTAATTCATGATTATCTGTAATATACATATAATAATATCCATTATCTACATCTAATATACCAATTAAATTACCGTTTTCCTTAATATATCTAATATCATCAAGTTCAATATCTTTAGATTTTAAACGATAATATAAATATATTTCTCTATCATCCATTAATGCAGAAACAATGTATATATCAGGTTTAATGTAATGACTAAATGTTGCTTTAATTTGTCGATTATCTAATATACTTAATTTATCAGAACTTACACCAGGATAATATGAATTTTCATCTATTAATTTATCATCAAATCCAATACAATTATGATGTATATTTATATCATCTCTAGTATTTTGTACACAATCTACTGCCGATTCTTTAATTACATCTGTTATAACATTTGATAATTTATATTTCCTTTCCATTATATTGAATAATTTTTGATCTGCAGTTATATCAAAATTTTCTTTTTTAACATCATTTATTTTTTTTAATATATCATAAGTATCTTTATGATGTTCTAATAAATTTTGTGTAATTTCTATATCACCTTCAATTGTTGGAATTGTCCAAGATTTATTATTTTTGAGTGAATTATAAATACTATCAATATTATCACCAAATGGAAAAACAGATAAATATAAAAATTGCTCAACATTTCTTTTATCTGGAGGAAGTAATGGATTATCTCTATCATTCCCAATATGAGATAACATACGTATTGCTCTACCTAATACTTGATCAACTCTGATATAATTCCAATAAGGTTCTAATATATGAACTTGTCTAACACAATTTAATGATATACCTTCTGCGCCTGCTCCAGATATAATCATAATTTGAACATACTCGCCAAATCTATTTTTTCTATCATTATATGCTCCCAAATTTTGTTTACGTTCTTCTACATCTTCAGAACCAGTAATAAATGTATATCTGTATTTTTTTGTTTCAGAATCTTTTGGATTAAATTTAGTATATCCATTTGCTTGTAAAATTAATTCAAATATTTCAGCACCTGAATCCGCTCTAAATTCACTATAAAATAATATTTTTCCTTTTGAATATTCACCATTATATTTAAATATATTTGTTAACATACGATTTATTTTTGGTGAATAAGAATCTAATCCATTATTTACTTTTAATAATCCACTTTGAAATAAATCACTATATTCTTTATTTTTTTCACTTATATAATTTGTATCTTTTTTACTCATATTTCTAAATTTGCCATATTCATATACCATATTACATATTCTTCTCGTATTTATATGATAATCAAAATTATTTTTATCATCATCATCATACATATTTTTATTATTAAATTTCATATTTCTTTCTTTATCTTTTAATAGTGCATCATAATATTTATCGAATTGCTTAGAACTCATAGGGCATAATTCAATATTAATACTACTTGATATTAAATAATCGCTATACACTTCTGGATTATTTTTTGGTAATATTATTTCAGGCATATTTACAATAGATGATCTATCAATTGGATAATATGATGTTAATCCCAATAGCATACGTTTCAATAATACCCTTTTACGATCTAAAATATTATCATTTCCCTCAAAAAAATAATCAATGAAATTATTATTATCACTTAAATCAATTGTATCATCTTCAGTATCAACTGTAAATAATTTTCTAAAAATATTAAATCTTATATTTGGATCAGTTTTAAATTTTTTATCATCAATATCAATCATTTCACCATCAATATTAAATTTAACAATTTTTCCTTTAATAATATCAATTTTATCAGTTTCTTTTAAACTATCAAAAGTTTTTTTACTTGGAATAATAGTATCATCTTTATATAATTCATGTAATCCTTTATAAATATATTCCATAAAATCGTCAAAATCATGATTTTTATATTGAATTGTATATACAACGCGATTGTCGGGATTCATAATTGATTCAAACCTAGTTGTATTTTGCATAAAAGATATACCAATTTTTCCAGATTTCTGAAATACATTTATTTGATCTATTGGTGAATTTTCTTTATAAAAGATATTTTTACATTTTTGAAAAATATCATTCGTATCTATATTATCTGGTGATATTATTGTAAAATTATATGTCCTAGTTAACCCTCTAATCATATTAAATAATACAGCAATTTCACTTGGTTTATTTATAACTGGTGTACCAGATAAGCATATTAACTTAATGTTTTTTGCATTTATTATCCATTCATAAAATACTCTAGATGGCCCTTTATCTTTATTAACAATTTGTCTTACAAAATTATGAACTTCATCTATTATAATTGTTTCATTATAAAATGGTGAATCTATATAATGATTTTTTTTATTAAATTTTAATTTTGCTTCTAAATTTTTAATTATTCTTTGATTGTTTGTTTTTGATTCTTCATCTATATCTACTTCTAAATATACATCATCTTGATCTTTATCCAAAAATTCTTTAATATTTGTATCTTTAACACTTGGGAATGGATTATAATGTATAAAATTATATCTATATTTTATCATCATATCTATTTGATTTTCTATTTGTAATTTTTCACCTTCACTTAATACAATCGCTTTTTTTTCTGTATCTTTTCCATTATTTAATATTTTACCACTTATAGTTTTGATTTTATCGATGTCTATATCAATATCATCTGATACTTTCCAAAAACCAATTTTAATATTGTCATCTGTATTACGTTTTGTTGATTTATAAATTTTTTCTAAACTATCAAGTGATAATTTATATTTTTCATACAACATACGTCTAAATTCTGTATTTTCTTTAATTTCTAATTCTGTTAGGAATATCCAATTATTATTGTCTAAATCAAATATATCTTTTCTCCATCTTTTAACTTCATTAATAAAATTTGTTTCTAATGATGCAGGTAACATTGTAGTTATTTCCATATTTTCAGACAATCCCTCTGCTGTAGTAATTGCTGTAGCAGATTTACCTGTACCCAAACCATGATATACCAATAAACCTCTATATGGTGTTTCATATGATAAATATTTTTTTACAAAATTTTGATATATTTTAAAATCATTTTTTTTAGTTTCATGTAATATTTTTTTATAAAAATCATTGTTTATAAAATCTATAAATGCCTTTCTCTGAAAACTTACATATTTGTCACCTTTAAAATCTTTATATTCTATTAAATCTTGTTTATCATTTGTTGCTTTTTTTATTATTTCTTCAATTTCTTCAGATTTTTTTTTCTTATGTAATTTAAATTTAATATCTGGATTTTTTTTTAGTATAGATGCAATACCTATTAATTTTTTAGATTGTTCTTTTGTTATATTTTCAAAATTTATATTAATCTTAGGATCATTATAAATTTTTAAAACATTGGTTTTTGATAATGTATATGGATCACTATCAAAAAATTCATGTATAATATCTGATAATTCTTTATTTAATTTTTTTACACTCATTATATTATTATAATATATTTACTTTTAATTAAGAACCCCATAATGTATGAGTGTATTTTTTGATGCTTCTTGTTCTGCTTTCTTTTTTGTTTCTCCCTTTCCATATTCTAATATTTCAGTACCTTTATAAATTGCACAATTATATACAGAACCACATTCTTTAACAACATATTTAGGATATTCCTTAAATCTATTTTGTAAATATCTTTGTAATTGATCTTTATAATTTGTATCATTTAGTATAATTTCACTAAAATCTACATATTTTTCATATACCTTAATTAAAAAATCTTTAACAAATACTATGTCATTCGTATCTAAATATAATGCACCAATAAAAGCTTCAAAACTATCTTCTAATATATTTTTATTATTTCTACCATCACAATTTTCTTGAATATGTTTTGATATAATTAAATATTTATTAAAACTTAGATCTTTAGCTAACTGACATAACATATCACCACAAACTAATCTATTTTTTAATTTAGTTAAAAATCCTTCATCTTTATTATAAATCATTGTATATCTTTGAAATATATATTCACATACAATAAATCCTAAAATACTATCTCCTAAGAATTCAATCTTTTCATATGTGTTTGTTTGTAATGGTAATGCATCAATATCATTTTCATATTCTTCATAATCTTTCATATGACTATATGATTTATGAACAAATGCTTTTTGATATAATTTAATATCTTTTGGTACAAAATCAATGATATTTAGTGTATTCATAATATCATCAATGTCATTTTTTTGAATAAGTTTATTAGAAAGATTATAAGGGTTTGCTTTAAATTTATTTTTATCTGCCATTTATATATTATTAGCAATTTATTTTTAAATAATTATTTCTTTAATCTTAAACTTTGCCGCAAGAATCACCAACTTCTAATGGTCGTCTTAAAAGATCTGGACCAATTGAAGAATTCATCCATGGACTTACAGATACTTGGGGATTTGGTGGTTCACTTCTTAATTGTCTATTGGCATTCTTTAAACTTTGTCCAACTGTGTTAACACCAATATGATAACCAGAAGACAAAAAGTTAATACCTTTAATAACGCCCTCACCAATTGGATAATTTTGATTAAATTCACTGATTTCTTTAGATTCTTCAGCAGGTAATAAATCGCCAGCAGTTAATGTATTTTGAGGATAACATTGACTTGGGGTTCTATTAAATTGTACTGGTAAACTCATCTCATTATTTCCGATTGGTTCAGAAGCACGAACTCCTGGGGCTGTTTGGGGGGTTGCTCTGGCACTTGCAGCAGCATTAGATTGCGCTGCCCTTTGAGCAGAATTTACAGCAGCATTAGCATTTGCTCTGGCAGCACGATTAGCATTTGCAGCAGCGGCATTTGCATTTGCAGCAGCAGCATGTGCATTTCCAGCAGCATGTGCATTTCCAGCAGCTACATTCGATGGTTGTCTTTGTTGTCCACCTTCAAATGGTGTAAAACCTTCATATTGTGGTGTTAATACATTTTGATACAAATATATGGCAACAATCGCGAATATCCCTAAATATATAATTTGGTCACAGTTCATTTTATATTATATAACATAAAAAAAAAAAAATAATTAATTAATTAATCATCGATTTGAGAATTCATCTTTTTAATTTTTTCTTCTAATAATTTTAATTTTTCCATTTCTTTATTTTTATCTCGAATTAATTTTTGTTTTTTATCTTTTATTTCTCTAATTACTTCATCATCAATTATTTCTTCATCTGATATATTATTTTCATCTGAATCATTTATTATGCATTCGTCTGGAATTAAATAATCAATATTTTTTGGTACATAAATTTTCATTTGATTTATATAAATATCACAAATATATTGTTGTTTCATAAACTTAATACCTCTTATATGAATAATACAAATTGCTTCTTGTTCTTTTTTAATATCTTTAATATTTACAATTTTTCTATTTTGATCATATATTTTACTTAATATTTCATCATTTTCTATGGGTAACTTAAATCTAATTGTTGGATTCTTGTATTTTTTTAATGGTTTACAAATACACTTATACATTTCTTCAATATTTTCTAATGGTATATTTTGATTAAACCATTCTTCGCCTTTACTATATGTTGTTTTGACTATTTTATCATCTAATTGCATAAATAAATCATATAAATCTAAATTATCTCCTAATATTTGAAATTCAATACTTGGTAATTTCATATTTATACTTTCTATATCACTAATAATTTTCAATTTAGATGTTTGTAAAAAAAAAGGTTTATCGCCATATGATATATTACTATAATATACATTATGTCTTTTTTCAGGTTTAGTAAACTTTAATTTACTAAAATCAATATCATCGTATTTATATACTTCTGTCATATATAAATACTTAGAAAAACATAGATTATTGAAAACGCGTTAATAGACATAAATATTCCTTACATCTACTCCTTTTGCCATTTACAAATAATTAATAGACATAAATATTCCTTACATCTACTCTGTTTGCCATTTACAAATAATTAATAGACATAAATATTCCTTACTTTCCATTTACAAATATATCTATCATTAAATTTCCATACTTTATCAATATATATATCACATGTCATATTCATAAATTTTTGAATATTAAATATTGATATTGGAAAATCATCCTTAAATATATCAACTTCAAACTTATTATATTTAAATGGCAATTTTGTCACCAATGATGGATCATATACATCATTTTTACTATATTGTATTTGACTCTTATATAATTCGCTATTATTTTCATCTAATCCAATGTATGCCATTTGTTGAAATTCAATATTCTTAACAAACTCAAAAAAACTATTCATGTGAGGATCTGTCTTATAATTTGTAAATTGCAAATTCATCGTATATCCTTTATTATTTAATCCAAACGGACAAAACATTTTTGGAGTAGTTACATATATCACTGGATTATTATTATATAATACTTGAATATATGCTAATTTATCATTATCTAATACATTGCTATTATCAAATTCATACTCTTTAACTTTAACATTTGGATTTATTAAATTATAATTTTCATACTTTATATTATCAATACTATATCTACCATGATCAATGTGTTTTAAATTACTTAATTTTGACATATATTATCTTATATTATTATCTTTAATATTTATTTAGGATATTTATAATCTACATTAACAATTGTTTTACGTTTAGTTGAATTATTCCATATTTGATTACAACTTTTACCTTCCATCTGTAAATGATTTGGCAAACATGTTTCTACAACAGGTTTATCCGAACCCCAGACTACATTCGGTTTATCGCAACTCTTAATATAATCAAAAAGGAGTCCATCATTCTTGGTACCCCTTGCATATTCCATATCATTATTTACACCTGGATAACTTGGACTCACTAAATCTTCAAACTTAATATAATTTGTTCCCATTTATATTAATTAATATAAAATAAATTAAAGATAAAATTATTGATATATACTATTTATCTATCCATAGATAGAATTTCCAGGGATTAACCAATTATTGGGGCAAGGACCCGTATATGCGCTATATTTATCATATGTTGCCTTAGTTACTGCTTGACCATGACATGAATATGGTAAATCATTTGCGTCTTTACACATATACATATTATTATCCATAGTTTCTTGTTTGAACGGTAATCCTGAAACTTGGTTATAAAACGTTTCAATCACAGGTTGTATTTGACTTAATACTATACATAATACAACAAAAACTAATACAATTTTAATTAAATCCATTATATTAATCTTTAGATTATAAATATTTATTAAATGGGTCTCTTTGATCACAAACATTTGATGCATCTCTATAATAATAATGTCTTACACCTTCAATATTATTCAAACATTTTTTTAAATCTGTTCCTCTGCCATCCCATGCAGATACTCCTCTTAATGGAATGAATGGTTCGTAATTATTTATAAAAGGTAATGGTTCACCCATATACATTTTATATAATATATAAGAGACAAATACTAAAACTAAACAATTAAATATCATTATAATAATAGAAATATTATAATGTTATCGAAATAAATTAAATAAAAATACAAATCTTAAAAATCAATAAAGACATTTTAAATAGAACTATACAAAAAATATCAGCAATTCTTAAAGTTCAATGTCACATAGTATGTCTTTATCATGTTAAGATTTATAATTACATCACTTAAAATAACACATTTATAGGTATATTATACCTTCGGTAGTGTATCACCTTTATTAATTAATCTTCTGAACTCTGACATTCTTTATAACAATGTTTTTTCCTTGTATCACCATCTCCTAATCTCATTCCTTCTTTATCTCTACAATGTTCACCAGTATAATCTGGATTATGTATTATAAATTCATGTCTAATCTTTTTGCATTTATTTGATCCATCTTTTTTAGGACATCTTCTAATATTTTCCCATTCACCATAACAACTGTCAAATCTACTTACTATATCATCACCATCCATTTGTGATAATGGTGTTATCATATAAGTTGCATAAGGTGTTATACTATATGTGTCTTCATACTTAGTAATTCTAGGATTTCTCGTAATACTTATTTCACCCATGTTTTTTACAATTTCATTTTGTTCTCGATTATGTTGTAATAATATTTCCTTGTTGTAATCATCTTTTGTTTGTATAATATTATAATCATCTAAATATTCATTTAATAATGGTCTAACATTTTCATAATTATTCTTATCATAAATACCATATTCATTTAATTGACTATTAAAATCAATGTCCTTAGTGCTATTACTATTGACTTTATTAAAAATATCATCTCGTTTTAAATTATATACATTCATATATTAATATATAATATTTTTAATATATTTAACATTCTTTAAAATATTCTAATGGTATCTGTTTGTTTATATATGTGTTGTCATTCAATTCGTCTTTTAATTTACACTCCTTTAAATCCTTCTTTTGTAGACCCGGGGCATTGAAGATGACAATTGGTAATAAGTTGGAGATAAAATAAGACTCGCCCATGTTATTTGAAGTCCGAGTTAAATCTCTTAATTCATTATCATAATATTCTTGACTGATATTCACTAAAAATTTAACATTATATGGCGTCGGGTTAAAATAAAATATTTCCACATAATTTAATAAATTATATTTTTTTAATATATTAAATATACTTATTTGAATATCATATAGTTTATGATCTGGTATCGGGTCATATATATATATATAGTCAATATTTTTATAACACTTAAATATTTTTTCTAATATTTTATTTTCTAATATATATTTATATCCTTCTACAGCTTCATTCACGAAATCATGGCGTAATGATAAAATTAAGCGTATACCTGTTATTTCATCTAATTCTTGTATTTCATCTATATTATTTAAATTTATTGTATTTTTATTAATATAAAAATCTATAAAACGCAAAATACCCTTTTCGCCTAAATTTTTTTCACCTCCTTTTATTTCCTGTTTTAATTTTGATAAATCACATATATCAATATTGTTACATCTATCGCCAATATATCCAGCATTACATATACATTTACAATCATTCACATTTCCAGTTACTACACCATTTTCGCCACAATATTTGGGGTTAACACTACTACATGATATTGTTTCTTCACAATTTTGACCCTTATAACCACTTGGACAATTACATATTCCTCCTACACATTTACCATTATTATAACAATTTATTTGTGTTGGATAATTACAACTATCTGGTTCTATTTCACAATTAGGACCACTATAACCTGAATCACATTCACAACTACAAGTCGCATGATTTACTTTGCCATGATTATTGCAATTATTATCTATTAAACTACATTCATCACAATTATCGCCTCCCCAATCTCCTTCACATTCACATTTACAATCTGGTGCAATTGCTACACCATTATTACAATTTTTTTCAGGACACGCTACATCACAATTATCGCCTCCCCAACCTTCTTCACAACTACAAACATCATAACCTTCACATTTGCCATGATTATTACATCTATTATTTTTGTTACAATATACCATTCTTGTATCACCATCTCTAACTCTTTCACGATCTTCGCGACAATGATCTCCAGTATAATTTGGATTATTAATAATATATTCCTGTAATACACGTTTACATGGTTTATTTATATTACATCTATCACTAACCCATTCACCTTTACAATGATCTAAACTCTTAACTATATCTATATCTGTTTCTGTTGTATCCATAATTTTAAAATTTGCATAAGGTGTTATACTATATGTGTCTTCATACTTAGTAATTCTAGGATCTCTCGTAATACTTATTTCACCCATATTTTTTGCAATTTCATTTTGTTCTTTAACTTTTTGTAATAATATTTCCTTGTTGTAATCATCTTTTGTTTGTATAATATTATAATCATCTAAATATTCACTTAATATTGGTCTAATATTTTCATAATTCTTCGTATCATAAATACCATATTCATTTAATTGACTATTAAAATCAATGTCCTTAGTGCTATTACTATTGACTGTATTAAAAATATCATCGCGTTTTAAATTATATACATTCATAATTAATATATTATATATTATAAATAATTATAAATAATTATTGACAAGGAATAATTATAAATAATTATTGTCCTGAATAAAATAATTTTGTCCATCGCGTTTATACATTGGTATCCTCTCAATTTCAGTAGGGGATGTAAAATTATCTGTAATATCTACTCTAACACCTGTATTTATTTTACAATTATCACCTGAAAAAGGTTTAATACATTTACATTGATGTATACCGGTTGGTAAACCACTTGAATTTAATTTTTCAACACAATCTCCACCATTTAAGCATACATTGTTATTATCTCCGCCAAATGTAAATGATGCACTAGGATTACATGTACTTCTTTCTGTTTGTGAACCAACTTTAAAACCTTCTTTATCTTCCATTGGTATATATAATTTTTTAGGATCATCTTTATGTTTTTCATGAAAATATTGACTGTAACCATATACAAATATAAAAAACAACATTAATACACAAAAATATATCACTGATTCCATAATATAATATCTATTATAATTTAACTCGAATATTAACTCTGTTTTATGCAAATATTATTAATATTGTCATTGATAAAATATAAATATTTATCTTTAATTTATTTTATAGGTCATCCTCCTCATTTAATTTTTTTATCCGGTTCAACAGGTTCAACAACAGGTTCAATAGGTTCAACAACAGGTTCAACAGGTTCAACAGGTTCAACAGGTTCAACAACAGGTTCAACAGGTTCAACAACAGGTTCAACAGGTTCAACAGGTTCAACAGGTTCAACAGGTTCAACAACAGAATCTAATTTATTTTTTAACCATGGATCTGTATCGTTAAGACTTGATTTTAGCGATTCATCAAGTTTGGAATCATCAAGTTTAGTAGATTCTTTTACAACAGGT
>Ga0307986_10002585_pt1 | contig 12925 bp, 12 predicted proteins | sample EllFjometageno82_FD_203170 | JGI IMG/M metagenome (GOLD analysis project Ga0307986, IMG submission 203170) | Marine microbial communities from Ellis Fjord, Antarctic Ocean - #82 | ecosystem: Environmental > Aquatic > Marine > Unclassified | place: Southern Ocean | collected 2014-10-09
ATGCCTGTTGGAACTTTAGGAACAGTTAAAGGTATTTTTACAGAAGACCTTTTGTCAACGGGTACTCAAATTATCTTGGGAAACACTTATCACTTAATGATCAGACCTGGCACAAAAACATTAGATCTATTTGGAGGCTTACATAATTATATGAATTGGCAAAAACCTATTCTGACAGATTCTGGTGGTTTTCAAATTATGTCGCTAGCGAAATTAAATAAAATAGATATTAATGTAGGAGCGGTTTTTTCTTCCCATCTTGATGGTAAAAAATTTGTTTTAAGTCCTGAAAAAAGTATTCAGATACAAAAATCTATTAATTCAGACATTTTGATGGTTCTTGATGAATGTCCAAAGCTGACTAATGAAAAAGAAAAACTGATTAGTGCTATAGAAATATCTACTAATTGGGCAAAACGATGCAAAATTGAATTTGGTAATAATAAAAAAAAAGCTTTATTTGGAATTATTCAAGGAGGTCTCGATAAAAGTCTAAGACTAGATAGTTTGGAAAAACTTAAAACTATTGATTTTGATGGTTATGCAATGGGCGGTTTAGCAGTAGGAGAGTCCCAGGAACAAATGTTTAATATTTTAAACGATACAGTCAGCTATATGCCTACAAATAAACCTAGATATTTAATGGGTGTTGGAACACCTGCGGATATTCTTGGTGCTGTTAAAAGTGGAATAGATATGTTTGATTGTGTCATGCCTACGAGATCAGGTAGAACAGGTTTGGCTTTTACTTGGCAAGGTAAAGTAAATTTAAGAAATGCAAAATATCAAAAAGACAAAACACCCTTAGACAGCAATATCACGTTTAGAAGTCTAAACGCTTATTCCAAGAGCTATTTAAACCATTTAATAAAAACGAATGAAATTTTAGCTTCTATGCTAATATCTCTGCATAATATTAATTTTTATCAACAATTTATGAGTGAAATACGAAAAGAGATTAAAAAAGGAACGTTTACGAACTTTTACAATAAATACATTGATAAGTTTTAATTAGCTAAATTTTTGTTTGAATTTTTTGTATTTTGTATATAAAACAAAAAATCTTTAGGGCCCTTAGCTCAGTTGGTAGAGCACTTCCCTTTTAAGGAAGCTGTCGATGGTTCGAGTCCATCAGGGCTCACCACAATTTTAAACTCTTTTTATTGGTGGGTATTTAACAATTATTTCTGAAGCCCATTTGTTTAAATTAATAATTCGGTTTTTACTAGACGGATGAGTACTCATAAACTGGGGTGGTTCTTTGCCCTTGTTACTTTCGCTCATTCGCTCCCAAAGTTTGGAAGCTTCTCTAATATCATACCCAGCCAAAGAAGAAAAAATTAATCCTAAATAATCAGCTTCTGTTTCTTGTTTTCTTCCAAAAGGATTAAAAATACCTAGCTGAAAAATGTCCATCCCACTCGATTTTCCAATGGTTTGTCTTGTTCTGTTAATTACTCCTCCTAAAAAAATGTCAGCTACTTGAGATCCTATGTTAACCGTAAGTGCTTGACTTGCTCTTTCTACTGAGTGTTTAGCAACAGCGTGGGCTATTTCATGACCCATAACAGCCGCAAGCGCATTATCATTTTGAGTAATCTTTAATATCCCTGTGTAAACAGCAATTTTTCCACCAGGCATACACCATGCATTTTTTATTTTATCATTGTCTACTAAAATGTAATCCCATTGAAAACTATTCGTCGGATCTTCTCCGTTTTCCTTTATAAAAAAATTTGAAACTGCATATTCTATTCTGCTTCCAATATCTTTAATTAAATCTAATTGGGTTCCTGAAGTAATTAATTTATTTTTTGTTTTGAAATTTTCATAAGCTTTAGCAGCAGAATTGTTTATAGAAGTTTCGGGATAAATAGAGAGTTGACGTCTATTAGTGATCGGAACAGTACTACAAGAAGGAAGTATTAAACCACAACAACCAAAGCTAAATAGTTCGATAAATTTTCTTCTTTTTATGTTATGAATCATATAATAATTATTTTATATGATTTTAAATAATAAAATATTAATTGCAATTTTTATATTATTAGCGATCTTCATTATTTACTCTAGTTATCAATAATGTCTGAAAAAGTTAAAAAATCTATATTCATAAAGCTACGTAATTATTTTTTTGCAGGTGCTATTGTTCTTATACCTATTGGTATTACCGTTTATCTTACACTGTTAATAATAAGAATTTCTTCTAATTTTTTGCCCAAAAAAATAAACCCTAATAACTATTTGCCATTTGATGTTCCTGGAATAGAAATTTTAATTACAATTGTTCTCATCACATTAATTGGAGGTTTGTCTTTATCTTTTTTAGGAAAAAAATTTTTAGAAATTTTTAACAATATCTTAAAAAAAATTCCAATTTTAAGAACTATATACTCCGCTGTCGGTCAATTAACTGAGTCTTTTACTCAATCTAATAATTCTAAAAAAAGTGTTGTGATCCTTGAATACCCCAGAAAAGGTATTTGGGTAGTTGGTTTTTCAACAATGGACAACAAAGGAGAAATTTCAAAAAAAACTAACGAAGAATTAATAAATGTTTTCGTGCCAACAACACCTAATCCTACTAGTGGGTTTTTACTAATGGTTCCTAAAAAAGATTTAATTTATTTAGACATGTCTTTTGAGGAAGCTTCTAAGTTCATTGTATCAGCTGGAACATCTCAATAGACTTTTTTTTAAGAAGAGGTGCCTTCCTGATTTGTGAGATCTACCTTATCAAATAATTTGAGTAAAAAGTTATATTTAGAACTATTGAGCTCCTCGTTATTTAATTCATTAATATTTTTTTCAGCTAACTTAAATAAGTTTTCATGATGTACGGGATCAGCTATTTTAAAAAGCTTTATACCACTTTGTTTAAAGCCAATAATATCTCCATACCCCCTTAGTCTCATATCTTCTTCTGCTATATAAAAACCGTCATCTGACAATTTTAAAATTTGTATTCTTTTTTTAGCATTTTGACTTAATTGGTTTTTAAACATCAAAATACAAGTACCAGGTTTTTCTCCTCTTCCTATTCTTCCTCTTAATTGATGTAACTGAGCTAATCCAAATTTATTAGCATTTTCTATTATTATTGCGGTTGCGTTCGGAAAGTCAATTCCTACTTCAATAACAGTAGTTGAAACAAGAATTGAAATCTTATTATTTAAAAATTCTTTTAATACTTTTTCTTTTTCTTCTTGATCTAGAGAACCGTGAATAATCCCAACTTTTTTATTAAATTTTTTACTCAGTAGTTTAAATAGTCTTGCTGTAGACGAAAAATCTAATTTATTAGAATCTTCTATTAAGGGACACACCCAAAAAATTTGCTCCTTATTTTCAATTTTTTTTTTTATAAATGGCCAGAGATCATCAATTTTATTCTCGGGCTTGCTTAACGTAATAATTTTTTTTCTTTGAATTGGTTTTTCCATCAATCTGGACGTATCCATGTCTCCATAAATTGACATCATCATAGTTCTTGGGATAGGAGTTGCTGACATCAATAACACATCACAATTTGAACCACCTTTTTTAGCAAAGCTAATTCTTTGTTGAACACCAAATTTGTGTTGTTCATCAATTATCACAAGTCCTAGTTTGCTAAAATTAATTGTTTTTTGAAACAAAGCATGTGTACCAATTATAAATTTAATTTTATTATCTTCTAAGTTTTTTAAAATTTTCTTTCTTTCTTTTGGTTCTGTTTTGCCTGTTAGAAGTGAAAAATCTATATTTAATTTTGCTTTTTCAATTAAATTTTTAATTAACAAAAAATGTTGTTCTGCTAATATAGCTGTAGGAGCCATTAACCCACATTGATAACCAGATTCTATAACATCTAAAGCAGCTATTATGGAAACAATAGTCTTACCTGAACCAACATCACCTTGAAGTATTCTGAACATTCTTTGTGATGATTGTAAATCTGTTTCAATTTCTTTTATTATTTCTTTTTGTCCATTTGTTAAAAGATATGGTAGTGCATTGACTAGTTTAATTGTGTATATTTTTTTAAAAATTTTTTTATTTTTCTTAACTTTTTTTATTTTATCTCTATTATTTGAGTTAAATAAAAGATTTGCAAAAATCTCATCGTAAGCAAGCCTGGACAAATAATTAGAATTTAAATCTTTTTCCTCTTTAGAAAAATGTAATTTTTTGATTGAATCTCTCCAGCTTAAAAAATTCATCTTCTTTATAAAGTTTTCATCATGCCACTCATCGATCTCAGGTATTTTACTAAACACTTTTTCAATTATTTTTGAGTAAATTTTTTCAGACAAACCTTCTGTTAGTGAATATTTAGGAATTATTTTTTTTATTAGTTCAATTTTTTCAATCTTTTCAATGTAGGTAGGATTTGTAATTTGATATTTATTTCTAAAAAAATTTACCTTACCACTTACCGCTACCCATTCGTTTAATGGCAAGATTTTTTTAATATATCCTTCTCTACTGTTAAAAAAGATAAGATCTATTTCACCAAACTCATCTTTGCAGAAAACTTTACTAGGTAAGTTTCTTATTCTTGGAAAATTATATTTGAGAACTTTAATTTTTATAGTAAAAATTTTACCTACTTCCAATTTATTCAATGTTGCAGCTTCAGATCTATCAGTAAATGAATAGGGCAGGTTCCACAGTAAGTCATTTACCTTTTCAATTTTTTTTTTTTTTAGATATGTAGAAAGCTTTTTTCCCACGCCATCAATCGAGGAGACCTCATCAAATAAGAAATTTTTTTTATTAATTATGTTCATTTCTTAATGTATAATAAATTCTTTTATGAATGAATTAGAATTATTAAAAAAAAAGATAAAATACCGATCTTCCTATAGAGGAACTAAAGAGATGGATTTATTGCTAAGTTCATTTGTGTCGAAATATATCGATACTTTATCTGGCTTAGAGCTGAAAAAACTTGATGATTTTGTGAAATGTAGTGATGAGGATATTGGTAATTTCTTTTTAAAAAAAATACCAATCCAATATTTTGATGATAAGAAAATATTAGATTTATTCATTAGGCACAAAGTCTAATAATGGCGGAGAGGGTCGGATTCGAACCCACGAACGAGTTGCCCCGTTGCTGGTTTTCAAGACCAGTGCTTTCAACCGCTCAGCCACCTCTCCTTTAAAAGTAATAACCAATCTAATACTATCTATGGTGATAAATCACAATATAGATTTTTATTCAATCTGGTCTTGTGTTTTTTTTTATGTTAATCAAAAAAATGCTTAAAAACTTAATAAGTATTTATATTTTACTAATAATATCTTTCTCAGAGGCTAATGCTCTAGAAAACAATGTCGAGTTTAACGCTTGGGTAAAAAATTTTAAATTAAAAGCAGTTGAATCTGGTGTTTCAAAAAAAGTTGTAGAGGAGGTGATGGCTGATGCTATATTTTTACCTAAAGTTATTGGTTACGATAGGTTTCAACCAGAATTTTATGAAGACACTAATACTTATATTAAAAAAAGAACAAGTCGAAATAAAGTTAAGAAAGGATTGGCTCTATATAAAAAAGAAAGATCAACAATAAATAAAATTGAAAAAGAATTTTTAATTGAAAAAGAACTATTACTAGCACTCATGGGAATTGAAACTAATTTTGGTAAGTATTTAGGTAGAATGGATATAATATCTTCATTAGCTACTTTGAGTTTTGACAAAAGAAGAAGTGAATTTTTTACTAAAGAATTAATAATTTTATTAGAGCTTGTAGATAAAAAAATTATTAATAAAAAAATATTATTTGGTTCATGGGCAGGAGCTTTTGGAAACTTTCAATTCATGCCAAGAACAATTCAAAATTATGCAATAGATTATAATAAAAACACGACAATAGAGTTAAAGAAAACTGAGGACTCCTTTGCTTCTGCAGCAAATTATCTTAACAAAATTGGATGGAAAAAAAATGTTCCTTGTTTTACCAAAATCGAATTAAATAAAAACATTCCTAGTAAATATCTTAATGCTTCAGCTGGAAGTATTAAAAATAAAAAAAAAGTAAAATATTTTAAAAAATATATAAAAAATTACGAAGATATTAAAATTGATGGTAATTTAGAAGCAGCCATCATAACACCCGATAAAGATATAATACCCGGCTCAAATACTTATACACCAGCTTATTTAATTTATAGTAATTATGAAAAAATTTTAAATTGGAACAGATCCTTAAGATTTGCCCTTGCTGTTTGTACTTTAAAAAATAATTTTAAAAATGAAATATAATCTATTTATACTTTTTTTTTTAGTTTCTTGTGTAGAACATTCTTCTAATTTTAAAAAAAAATCTGGATATTCTTCAAGTGGCTTTGCATATATAGAAAAAAATGTTCATTCTAGTTTTAAAAATGAGCAATTTTTCATTTCGCATAATAAATTAAAATTGGGTACAAAAATAAGTGTTATCAATCCAAATAATAGTAAATCCTTAGAGGTTATAATAAAAAAAAAAATTAAGTATGATGATTTTTACAAAGTTTTAATCTCTAAAAGTATTGCAGAAGAATTAGAATTATCTTTTGAATTTCCTTTTGTAGAGATTAGTGAAATTAAATCTAACAAGTCTTTCATTGCTAAAAAAGCTATTACCCAAAACGAAGAAAAAAATATAGCTAACAAAGCTCCTATAGATAAAATTAACATAAATAATATATCGCAAAAAAAAAAATTAGATGATAAAAAAGTTAAAAATTATTCAATTTTTGTTGCAGATTTTTATAGTCTTAATTCTGCTGAATTTTTGAAGAAAAAACTTATTTCTGTCCTAAAAGATTCTAATTACAAATTAATATACATTAACAAAAATAACGACAATAATTATGAACTATTAATGGGTCCGTATAATACTATTAATAAATTGAAAAATGATTACATTGTATTAACTGATTCTAATTTTGAAGATTTAGATATAATTATTAATGACTAATTTTTTTAAAATCCTTATAATTTTTTTAGGACTTTCAATTAACATTGTTCAAGCTAATCCTAAGATTGAAGCTAGAACTGCAATTCTTGTTGATTATCAGTCAGATAAAGTTCTTTACGAACTACAAGCTGACCACAGTATTCATCCAGCTTCTATGACCAAAATAATGACTTCTATTATTGTTTTTGATTTGTTGGTCAAAGAGAGAATTTCATTAGATGATAAAGTTACAATATCTGAAAAAGCTTGGAGAATGTCCCAGGCAGGCTATTCATCTATGTTCATAATGGTTAATGACGAAATATCAATTGAGAATTTGCTCAGGGGGATTATCGTAGCATCAGGTAACGATGCTTGTGTAGCCATAGCTGAGGGTGTTGCTGGTACAGAAGAAAATTTTGTTTCTATGATGAATGAAAAAGCTCAAGAAATTGGCATGTCATCGACTAACTTTGCAAACACATCTGGAATTAACAATCCTGACAATTATTCTACCGTAAGAGACATTGCTTTAATGTCCAAGCACTTAATAAAAAATTATCCATATTATTATGAGTATTTTAAGGAAACCGAATTTACGTGGGATCGTACAGGTGGCGAACCTATTAAACAAGGTAACAGGAATTCTCTCCTTTATAAAAATATAGGTGTTGATGGAATTAAGACAGGACACTTAGCTGTTGAAGGATATTCACTTGCTAGCTCTTTGATGAAAGATACACGTAGACTTATTGCTGTTGGTAGTGGCTTTAAAACAAATTTAAAAAGAACAAGTCAGTCCAGAAAATTATTATCTTGGGGCCTCAACAGTACTGCAACATTTGAAATATCAAAAAAAAATGAGACTAGTTTTGACATTAAAACATGGCTCGGTCAAAGTGAAATTATTAAAGGTTACACCAAGGAAGATGTCTACGTCACTATAGATAAAAAAGATCTTAGAAATTTTGATACCTTTATTGAATATACAGGACCAGTTAAAGCCCCAGTTAAAAAAGATGAAAAAATTGCTTCAATAAAAATTTATATTAAAGACGATTTACTTAAAAGTATCCCAATCTATTCTGCTGAAAATGTAAAAAAAATAAATTTTTTACTGAGTCTCCTCACTTCATTCAATTATATGATTTGGGGAGATGCTTAAAAAAAAATTCTTTTTTATTGTCTTCGAAGGAGTTGAAGGTACCGGAAAAAGCTATCAAATTAGTAAACTTTATAAAAATTTAAAAAAAAAAAGTTTTGATGTAATCAAAACAAGGGAACCAGGTGGATCATCAACAGCCGAACAAATAAGAAAATTAATTTTTTCAAAAAAATCAATAAATTTCGATAAACTTACCGATTTTTATTTAATGAATGCTGCTAGAAATGAGCATTTTAAAAAAACTCTATTTCCTGCAAAAAAAAAAAATAAAATAGTAATCTCTGATCGTTTCACAGATTCGACATATGCCTACCAAGTAATAGGCAATAAAATTGATAAAAAAATTAATTTAATAAATCAAAAATATATTTTAAAAAATTTTAAACCTAACTTAACAATAATATTAAAAGCTAATTTTAACACTATTCGCTTTAGAATAAATAATAGAAAAAACAATAATAAATTTGATTGGTTAAAAATTAATTTTTATAAAAAAGCACAAAATGCATACTTATTACAAGCAAGAAAAAACAAAAATTATTTAGTTTTCGATTCCTCGAAAAACACCACTATATTAGAAAAAAAAATATTTAATATTGTTTTGAAAAAAATAAAATAATTAACAATGACCGTACCTAACGATTTAAAACAATTGTATTCAAAAAAATTAGTTGCCTTAGACACCTATTTTAATGAAATGATTAATCTTTATGATAAAAAAAAATTTCCCAATGTATTACTTATAAACGGAAAAAAAGGCATAGGTAAGTTTACCTTAACCATGCATTTTATGAATTATATATTTTCAAATTATGAAACAACTCCATATAACGTTCAAGACAAAACCATAAACACTAATTCAATTTTTTATAACTCACTTTTAAACAAAACTTCACAAGACGTTATTTTAATTAAAGCAGAAGAAAATAAAAATATAAAAATTGAAGAGATTAGATCTCTAAAATCTACAATTGCACATTCATCTCTATCTAACAAACCTAGATTTACTATAATTGATGATGTAGAATTTTTGAATAACAATTCAATAAATGCACTTTTAAAAACACTTGAAGAACCTGCTCTTAATAATTTTTTTATTTTAATTAACAACCAACAATCTGATCTTCTTGAAACTGTTTCATCAAGATGCAGCAAAACTAATATTTTTTTAAACTCAAATAAAACAAATGATGTGATAAATTATCTTATTCAAGACAGAGAAATTGAAAACTTAATTAATTTTAAAAACGATATAACCCCAGGGATGTTCCTAAAATTTAATGAAATTTATTTTAAGTATAAAATAGATAAAAATGACAATATTTTTATAAAATTAAATAAGCTAATTAATGGTTATAAAAAAGAAAAAGACAAATCTCTAATTAACTTAACTTATTTTTTGGTAAACCATTCATTCTTAGATAAAATAAAAACTAATAAAAAAGATATAGAATTTTTATTAAAAACTAAATCAAGCATAATTAAAATTATTGATAATTTTGTTCAATTCAATTTAAATATAAACTCTGTACTTAATTCAATAAGAATTAAATTAAATGATGCCTAAAAAAAATTTTTATATTACTACTCCAATTTACTATCCCTCGGGAAACCCTCATATGGGCCATGCATATTCGAGTATAGTTGCTGATGTTATTGCCCGATTTAAAAGATTAGAAGGTAAAAATGTTTTTTTTTTAACTGGTACTGACGAACATGGTTTAAAAATTCAGCGAGAAGCTGAAAAAAACAACAAAGAAGTCAAATTTTTCTGTGATGAAGTATCAAACAAGTTTAAAAATCTTGCTAAAACATTAAATCTTTCAATCGATGATTTTATAAGAACAACAGAGGAAAGACATCATCGTTCTGTTCAAGGTATATGGAATAAGTTGTTAGATTCCGGTGATTTATATCTGTCTAAATATGCTGGGTGGTACTCAGTTTCAGATGAAGCTTATTATACAGAAGATGAAGTATTAACAGAAAATGGAAAAAAAATTTCTAGATCATCCGGATCTTCTGTTGATTGGTTTGAAGAGGATTCTTACTTTTTTAAACTATCTGCATGGCAAAATAAACTTTTAGAGCACTATAAAAAAAATCCAAGTTTTGTGTCTCCTAAATCTAGAAATAATGAAATAGTTCAATTTGTTAAAAGTGGATTAAAAGACCTTTCAGTGAGCAGAACTTCTTTTAAGTGGGGCATACCTGTCCCAAACAACGATAAGCATATTGTTTATGTTTGGTTGGATGCTCTTACGAATTATATCAGCGCGTTAAATTTTCCAAATATTGAAGATGGTTTATACAAAAAATTTTGGCCTGCTGATGTACATGTTATAGGAAAAGATATTTTACGATTTCATGCTGTTTATTGGCCAGCTTTTTTAATGGCAGCAAAATTACCACTTCCATTGAAAGTTTTTGGTCACGGCTGGATTCTTTCTGACGAAAAAAAAATGTCTAAATCTTTAGGAAATATCTTAGATCCACTTGAGATCGTTAAAAAATATGGAGTTGATCAACTTAGATATTATTTAATAAAAGAAGTTTCTTTAGGTAATGACGGGAATGTTTCTATGGAAAATCTTAAAAACTGCATCAATAATGATTTAGCAAATAACTTTGGTAATTTGTGCCAAAGAGTTTTTAGTTTTATAGAAAAAAATTGTGCTGGTAAACTTCCAAAACCTAAAGAGTTTAAAAAAGAAGATAGTGATCTTTTGAATAATTTAGTAAATAAAATTCCGGAATTAATTTTACACATGGACAACCAAGATTTAAATAATTATATTAAAAAAGTGGTAGATTTTTCTTTTAACGCTAATAAATATTTCAATGATATGACGCCTTGGTCCCTTAAAGTAACTAATATTAATAGAATGAATACAATTCTTTTTACAATTGTTTCTCAAATAAAAAATATTAGCATCTTACTAAGTCCAATCATTCCAGCCAGTAGTGATAAAATTTTAGATATTATGAATCTAAAAAAAGATAAAAGACTAATATCAGCGATTAATAATGATGATATTTTTGACCATAATCTAGAATTTAAGAAAACATCAATCCTTTTTAAAAAAATAGAAGATGATAATTGATTCTCACTGCCATTTAGAATACGAGCCAATGACTTCTACCCTGCAAGAAGTAATTGATCGTGCTATTCAAAACAATGTTAAATATTTTCTTAGCATATCAACTACGGATGAAAGCTTTGATAAGATACTTAAAATTCTAAAAAACTACAAAAGTGTTTACGGTACATATGGAATCCATCCTCATGAGGCTAAAAATTATCAAACACTTTCTTCAGAGCGTATTATTCAGAAAATACAGCTACATAAAAAAGTTATTGGGATTGGTGAGTCAGGTCTTGATTTTTATTATGAATATTCAGACCCAGTGGTACAAAAAAAACTCTTTATCGAACATATTAAAGCAGCTCAAATATTAAACATACCGTTAGTAGTTCACACTAGATCAGCTGAAAATGAAACATACGATATTTTAAGGTCAGAAATGAAAAATAAAAATTTTAAGGTCTTAATACACTGTTTTACAGGCTCAAAAGCATTTGCACATAAGTTAATTGATATAGGTTGTTACATTTCTGCCAGCGGTGTAGTAACTTTTAAAAAATCAAATGATTTAGCGGACACTTTTCTTTCTTTACCAGAGGATAGAATATTGGTTGAAACAGACTCGCCTTACTTGTCACCAGAACCTTTAAGAGGAAGATCAAATGAACCGTCACATATTATTCATACTGTTAATTTTTTAGCTAACATAAGAGGAATTCAACCTTCTGATTTATCGCAAAAAACTTCATCAAATTTTATCAAACTATTTGGTGAGTTAAATTGAAAAATAAATTTACAATTCTTGGCTGCGGTAGTTCACTCGGTTCACCTTGGATAAATAATTATTGGGGTAATTGTGATAAAAAAAACAAAAAAAATTTAAGGACGAGATGCTGTGCGCACTTTCAGTATAAAAACATATCAATTTTGATAGATACTTCACCGGATCTAAAAATTCAATTCAAACAAAATAATATAACTAGTGTTGACGCGGTTATCTACACCCACGAACATGCTGATCAAACTTCAGGTATATTTGAGTTAAGACCTTTTTTTTGGGTAAAAAAAAATAAAATTGATATTTATGGAAGTAAAAAAACTATGAAAGAACTTACGAAAAAATATGATTTCTGTTTCAAATCTAAGCAAGGTTACACACCTATAGCTAAAGGTCATATTATAAAAAATAGTTTTTTTGTAAAAAAAAATATCAATAAAATAAAAATTAATTCATTTGAAGTTCAGCACGGATTAATTAAAGCTACTGCTTATATAGTAAATAAGATTGCTTATTTGAGTGATTGTAGCTTTATACCAAATAAATCAAAACATCATTTACATAATTTAGATTATTTAATAATCGATTGTTTGCGTGTTAAGTTTCATCCTAGTCATTTTAATCTAGATACAGCAATATATTTATCAAAAGAGTTGAAGCCAAAAAAAACAATACTTACAAATCTACATGTTGATCTTGACTATGAGACACTAAAAAAAAAATTACCTTCAAATATTATTCCCGCTTTTGACGGCTTAAGTTTTAATTTTTAAGTTCTTTTTCTATTGATGAAATAAATTTTTTGGAAGATGGATTTGTTATAGAGGAAAATGTATTCGCTACTTTTCCATTTTTACCGATTATTATTTTATGAAAATTCCATTTAGGGATCGCTCCAGAACCATAATTTTCTTTAGCCCAGACAAAAAAAGGGTGGGCCTTATCACCTGTTACATCATTTTTTTC
>Ga0307986_10002588_pt1 | contig 12912 bp, 10 predicted proteins | sample EllFjometageno82_FD_203170 | JGI IMG/M metagenome (GOLD analysis project Ga0307986, IMG submission 203170) | Marine microbial communities from Ellis Fjord, Antarctic Ocean - #82 | ecosystem: Environmental > Aquatic > Marine > Unclassified | place: Southern Ocean | collected 2014-10-09
GGTTGTAACTATTTCACCCTCTATATTTGACTGAGAAAGCTCTAAATTAATATTTAAATCTTTAGCTTTATTTAAACAGTTTTCTTTTAATTTTTCGAAAGTTATTGATCCATATTGTGATTGTTCTCTTTCACCTAATAGATTAAGATTAGGACCATTAATAATTATAATATTATTACTCATCAAATTCTTATACATTATGCAAAAAATAAAAAAAATAAAAATTAAGTTAAATGGTAAATTTTCAACAATAAATGAAAATTTAAGCCTCTCAACCTTTTTAAAAGAACTAAAAATTCCTCTTAAAAAAGTAGCAATTGAATTAAATCAAGAAATAATAGATAAAAATAATTTAAAAATGATAAAACTAAAAAATAATGACAAAATAGAAATTGTTCATTTTATTGGAGGTGGGTAAAATTGATTAACAATAAATTAATAGTGGATAAAAAAAAATTTAATTCCAGATTAATAGTTGGAACTGGAAAATATAAAAGCATGGCAGAATGTGCAAAAGCTATTAAATTATCTGGAGCGGAAATAGTCACTGTTGCAGTGAGAAGGGTAAATATTTCTGATAAAAAAAAACCTTTATTGATGGACTATATAGATCCAAAAAAAATTACCTATTTACCAAACACAGCTGGCTGTTTTAACTCTGAAGAAGCTCTTAGAACTTTGCGTTTAGCAAGAGAAATTGGTGGATGGAAACTGGTAAAACTTGAGGTACTAGGAGATAAAAAAAACTTATTTCCCGATATGATTGAAACGTTGAAATCTACAGAGGTTTTAACAAAAGAGGGATTTAAAGTAATGGTTTATTGTAACGACGATCCTTTGATGGCAAAAAGGTTAGAAAATGTTGGTGCAAGTGCAATTATGCCTTTAGCAGCTCCCATCGGTTCAGGGCTTGGAATTTTAAACCCAACAAATATAAAAATAATAAGAAGTCAAACCAAACTTCCAATAATAGTTGATGCAGGATTAGGACAGGCATCTGATGCAGCTATATCAATGGAGTTAGGATGTGATGGTGTTCTTGTAAATACTGCCATAGCTAAAGCTAAAAAACCTTTTTTAATGGCTTTAGCATTTAAAAATGCAGTGATTGCTGGAAGGCAATCATACTTATCTGGACGAATAGAAAAAACTCTATATGGAAGTGCGTCTTCACCAGAAACTGGAATTATCTAAGCTGTTTTTTTTTTAAAAATTTATTTTTAAAAAAAGGTTTTTTCTTAAAAGGTTTTTTAGTAGCTGAACTTTCATAAGCTACAACTTCTTTTTTTTGTTCCTCTAAGTTTTTTAACTTTTCAAAATGTTCAACTGTTTCGATTGTTTTTTTACTTTTATTTTGTAAATCAATTATATACTCAGGAATAATAAGAGAGTTGTCTGCAATAATATCTATCTTTATTAAGTTTTTCTCCTCAAAATATTTTAAATCTTCAATAAAATTTTCTTTCATAAAATTTGATATTTTTTGACAAATTTTTAGTTCCACAAATTTAGCTTTAGTTAAAACAGCTTTTACCTCTACTAATTTAAGTATTTTAAGTGCAAAAGATTCATCCGTAAGCGTGACCTTCCATTTAATAGCACTTTCCCTTAGTCGCTGCCTTGACATTTCTAGCAATCCAAATGTACTAATTCTTCCTACTTGAATTCTTGCTCTATCAGTTCTACATTTTTCTTTAAGTTTTCTCTCAACTAATCTTCTATTTCCAAAACTTAACATATCAATAAAATCAATAATTATTAAGCCAGACAAATCTCTAATTTTTATTTGTCGTGATATTTCTTCTGCCGCTTCTAGGTTTGTATCTAAAGCTGTACTCTCAACATTTTTTTGTTTAATAGAGCTACCTGAGTTTATATCAATTGAAACCAATGCTTCTGTAGGGTTAATAACCAAATATCCACCTGATTTTAATTTTACATCAGAGTCATAAATTTGATTTAATTTTTCTTCAATATTTTCTTTAAAAAATAAAGGCACTTTTTCTCTATATTTTTTTATTTTCTTAACATGTGAAGGCATCATTAGTTTCATGAATCCTTGAGCTTTTTTATAACCCTCATTTCCCTCAATAACTATACTGTTAGTATCGTCGTCATACATGTCCCTCAAGGTTCTTTTGATAATATCACTCTCTTGGTGAATCAAAGAAGGTGCAATTGAATTTAAAGCAGTTTCTTTAATTGCATTCCAAGTTTTGAGTAATGTTTGTAAATCATGATCTATATCATTTTTTGTTTTATTGGATCCTGCTGTTCTTACTATAAGACCCATTTCTTTTGGAATAACTATATCATTTAAGATTGTTCTAATTTTTTTTCTTTCACCTGGATTGAATATCTTACGAGATATTCCACCACCTTTTGGTGTGTTAGGCATTAACACTATGTATTTTCCTGCAATGGAAATAAAAGTACTTAACGCAGCACCTTTTTGACCTCTCTCATCTTTTAATACTTGAATTAGAATTACTTGATTTGGTTTTATAACTTCTTGAATTTTATATCTTTTAGATCGGAATCTTGGTTCTGGTTTTTTAACCTCTTCAGCTTTGGGTGCTTCTTTAACACCTTCTTCAGTATGCATTTCATCAGATATTGCTATCTCATCTGATGTATTTAGTTCTATTTCAGATATAGGTTGAGCTTCAACAGGATCATTAATATCTAAATTACCTTCATTGATATTTTTTTGCTCTTCTTTTTCGCTCTCTTTTAAAAGTTCTTCTCTTTCTCTTTCTTCTTCTTCTTTAATTCTAATCAAGTCACTTTGCGGAATTTGATAATAATCAGATTGAATGTCGTTAAAAGACAAAAATCCATGTCTTTCTCTACCAAAGTCAATAAAAGCTGCTTGTAGAGAGGGCTCTACACGACTAACTTTTCCAAGGTAGATATTGTTCTTAATTAGATTATTTTTTATACCTTCGTACTCGTAGTCTTCAATATTGTCCCCTGATTTAAGGACAACTCTAGTTTCATTTGGATGCGAAGCATCAATGTATAAATTTTTTTCCATATATTTTTGATTAAGTGTTTCATTTTATTTAAATAATTTTAAATTTTGTTTTAATTCTGATGCCTTAACTTTAACAAATTCATATATATATTAAACTTAAATGTACCGAATTATTAAAAATATTTTTATACTAATTTTAAGCTTTGGTCTATTGTCCGCATTCAGCATAATAGCAGTTTTATGGGCTTTTTCTAATAACTTACCAGATTATAAATTCCTTAAGAACTATAAACCAGCTGTTTCAAGTAAAGTTTACTCAGGAGAGGGCGAATTGGTAAATGATTTTTCCTCAGAAAAAAGAATTTTTGTTCCTTATAATGCAATATCTGAAAAAGTAATCAACTCCTTTTTGTCAGCTGAAGATAAGAATTTTTTTTCTCACCCTGGTGTTGATGCACGAGGAGTGCTTAGAGCCGTAGTAAACAATGTATCTAATATATTGGCATCAAAAAGATTAGAAGGTGCCTCAACCATAACTCAACAAGTAGCAAAAAATTTTTTATTAACAAATGAAGTAAGTTTTAATAGAAAAATAAAAGAAGCTATTCTTGCATTTAGAATTGAACGAGCCCTTTCAAAAGAAAGGATATTGGAACTTTATTTAAATCAAATTTATCTTGGGGGAGGGGCATATGGTGTTGCTTCTGCAAGTCTCGAATACTTTGATAAACCAATTAGTGAATTGAATTATGATGAGGCTGCTTTATTGGCAGCATTACCCAAAGCCCCAAGTAGATATAACCCTTATAAAAATATTAAGTTAGCAAAATTTAGAAGAGATCTTGTTTTAAAAAATCTATTAGAAAATGGATATATAGATGAAAAAAATTATCAAAAATTTTTTAATAATAAGATTAATCTTAAAAAAAGAAAAAAAACCTTTACTGAGGATACAAGTTATTATGTAGAGGATATTAGAAAAGATGTAATTGACAAACTTGGTTTTGACAAAGTTTATAAACAAGGGTTAAATATTAGTACTCCAATAAATTTAGATTTACAAAAAATTGCTATAAAATCTTTAAGAGAGGGTTTGACAAGTTATGATAAAAGAAAAGGTTGGAGAGGGCCTGTATCAAGTAGTAAAAACATAGATGACTGGAATAATGATCTAGATAAACTCAGATTAGAAAATTCAATCAATTGGGATTTAGCAATAATAAAAAAAGTTAATAAGTTTTCAGTTGAAATTGAAACAGAAAAAAAGATAAGTGGAATTGTTAAATATGAAAATATCACATGGGTTAAAAAAGAATTTAACGAAATATTAAAAATTGGAGACATAATTTATGTTGAAAATATAAATAAAAATATATTCGCGTTAAGGCAACTACCAGAAGTGAATGGTGGTATAGTAGTCATGGACCCATTTACTGGTAGAGTATTAGCGTTGAGTGGTGGTTTTAGCTTTATGCAAAGTGAATTTAACAGAGCCACGCAGGCATTAAGACAGCCTGGGTCTGCATTTAAACCTTTTATATACGCTTTGGCTCTTGAAAATGGATACACACCATCATCATTAATATTAGATGCACCATTAGTTTTGGAACAAGGATTAGATCTAAAAATGTGGAAACCAGAAAACTATGGAAAAAAATTCTATGGACCTTCCACTTTAAGAATGGGGTTAGAAAAATCTAGAAATCTAATGACTGTTAGAATTGCCCAAGATCTTGGTCTTAAAAAAATAGTTAATTTTTCAAAAAAACTAGGCATTTATGAAAACCCTAGTGAACTTTTGTCAATTTCATTAGGCTCTACTGAAACAACACTCTTAAAATTGACATCTGCCTATGCATCATTTGTTAATGGAGGAAAGCTTATAAAACCAATAATGATTGACCGAATTCAAGATAGTGAAGGGAATACGATATTTAATAATGAAAAAAGAAAATGCTTAAATTGTGATCAAGTGTCTTTTTTAAGCAAAAACTACCCAGATATAGAAGATAGATTTTTACAAATATTTTCAGCTGAAACTGCCTATCAAATGATATCAATATTAGAAGGCACAGTTCAAAATGGAACAGGAAAAAATTTAAAAGATTTAAATTTAGATCTAGGAGGCAAAACAGGAACTACCAATAGTAATACCGATACTTGGTTTGTAGGATTTAGTTCAAAGCTAGTAATTGGAGTTTATGTTGGCTCTGACAATCCAAAATCATTAGGAAGATATGAAACAGGCACAAAAACTGCATTACCAATTTTTAAAAGTTTTGTAAAAAATGCTATAAAGAAAGAAGATGCAAGACCATTTAAAGTAGCAGATAATATTATTATGAGAGTTATAGATCCTATTACAGGAAAAAAACCAGACAACAACACAAAATCAACTATAATTGAAGCTTATAAAAATTTACAAATGAATGACATTACAGATCAAGATATTAACAATAGATTAAAAAACAAAAATATATTAAGGTTCTATTAATGGAAAATGAATACATAAATCACAAGTTAGAAATAGAAAAAATTAACCAAAGAGTTAAGGAGTATCTTTGAAAAAAATGATATTCGTCAAAAATTAGAAAAAAATAATCAAAAAATGTTAGAGAGTGATTTCTGGCAAAATAAATCAATTTCTCAAAAAATTATCAAAGAAAAAAAATTATATGAAGATCTAATAAATTCATATGACAGTTCCTTTGGGTCCCTTATAGATTTAAATGAATTAAATGATTTAGCTATAGAAGAAAAAAATCAATCAATAATTACTGAAGTTCTAGAAAGTATTATAAAACTAAAAAAATTAGCAAAACAAAACGAAACTAAATGCTTTCTATCAAATGAAACTGATAGCCTGGATTGTTATATAGAAGTTCATGCTGGTGCTGGAGGCACCGAAAGCCAGGACTGGGCAGAAATGCTTAGAAGAATGTATCTAAAATGGTCTGATATAAAAGGTTTCAAATCTGAATTAATAAGTGAACATAAAGGGGATGAGGCAGGTTTAAAATCATCTACCATAAAAATTCAAGGAGATTATGTTTTTGGATGGTTAAAATCAGAGTCAGGAATTCATAGATTGGTGAGAATTTCTCCATTTGATTCTGGAGCAAGAAGACATACTAGTTTTGCTAGTGTGTGGATATATCCTGTTGTAGATGAAAATATTGATATTGAAATTATTGAAAAAGATTTAAGAATAGATACTTATAGATCTAGTGGAGCAGGTGGACAGCATGTTAATACGACGGATAGTGCTGTTAGAATTACTCACATGCCATCAAAAATTGTTGTGCAATGTCAAAATGAGAGATCTCAACATAAAAACAAAGAAACTTGCATGAATATGCTTAAAGCTAGACTTTATGACTTTGAGATGAAGAAAAGAGAAAAAGAAAGTCAAACTATAGAATCTTCTAAATCAGAAATAGGATGGGGTCATCAAATTAGGTCTTATGTTTTACACCCCTACAGAATGATAAAAGATAATAGAACTAATTTTGAAAGTTCTAATCCTGACAAAGTATTAGATGGAGAAATTGACGACTTTCTAGAGAGTTCATTGTATAAAGTTAAATGATCAAAGGATTAATTAAAACTCTCTTAACCATTGTTTTTATTTTAATTACATTAATAGTTTACTTAAGCTTCTTTGGAATAAAAACAGATAAATTTAACAATCAAATTAAGAAAAGTGCTTTAGAAATTAACAATAAAATTAACCTTAAATTAAGTGATGTAACCTATTTATTAAATCTATACAATTTTAGTATTAATGTCGCTACTAAAAATCCTCAAATACTAATCGATAATAGCAAAATCAAAATAAACATCATCAAGACAAACATATCTTTAAAATCTTTAATTAGTGACCAATTTTCAATTGATGATTTGCAGATTTCCACAGCAAAAGTTAAAATTAATGATTTGATATTATTAGCAAGAACAATTCACAACACCCCTCAATTATTCATCCTTAACACAATTGTTAAAGAGGGAAATATAGAAGCAGATATTAATATAAATTTTGATGACCAGGGAAAAGTAAAAAGTGACTATTTAATTAAAGGACTTGTTAATAACATAAGATTAGATGTATTAAATAAATCAAGTGTTAGAGATTTGAATTTTTCATTTCATATAAGTAAAAACAAATACTCATTAAATAAAATAAATGCAGAATTTAATAAAATAAAATTTAACTCACCATTTATTCAAATTGAAAATAAAAAAGAATTATATTTTATTCAGGGATCTTTGTTAACAGAAGCACAACAATTAAAAGATAAAGATTTAACAGTAATTCTAGGAGATTTTTTTAATAACCTTAACGTAGATAAAGTTAAATTTAGTTCACAAAATAATTTTTCATTTACAGTTAATAAAAGACTAAAATTTAACAATATTAAAATAGAAACTAATATCGATCTAGATCAGTTAACGCTCATTGAAGAGCGTATAAATTTAAAGCCTTATATTCCAAAAATAAAGAAAGAGATAAAATTTGAGAACCAAAAAATTAAAATTAAATATAGTAAAGATAAATTATCTATTAATGGTAGTGGCAATATTTTTTTAACTGATAAAGTTGAGCAACTATCTTATGAGGTTATTAAGAATAATAATCAATCTTTATTTAGTGTTAAATTAAATATCAAAAATAATCCCTTAATCATAGACTTTCTGGATTATAAAAAAAAAGAAGGAATTAATTCAACAATTTCAATTAATGGAAATTTAAAGAAGAGTGGTCACACAAACTTTGAATTTATCACTTTAGAGGAGGGAAAAAATAAAATTCTAATTAATAATTTGCTACTTGGGCCAACTTTTAAAATTATTGATATAGGTTCAGTTAATACTGATTATAAAAATAATAAAAACTTTTTCAATAAAGTTAATTTAAAAAAAAGTAATTCTAATTTTATTTTAGAGGGAGATAGTCTTGATCTTGCAAAATTCATAAATGATATCATCGACAATGATGATGATTCCTCTATTTTTAAAAACTTAAATACAAAAATTGATATTAAAATTAAAAAAACATATATTGACGAAGTTAGTTATTTAAATAATTTATCAGGCTATATAAACTTTAAAGATAATAAGATTAATAATCTAAAATTAGATTCAATATTTCCAAATAATAAAAAAATTAACCTTACAATTCACACTAATGAAGCAATGGAAATTGTTACAAGGTTATCTACGGATTATCCAAAACCTCTAATCAAAAGATATGATTTTATTAAAGGGTTTGAGGAAGGGTATTTAAATTTTAATTCAATTAAAAAAGATAAAGTTTCTAATTCAGTATTAACTATTGATAACTTTAAAGTTAAAGAAGCACCTATTTTTGCAAAACTTTTAAGTCTTGCTTCACTACAAGGAATGGCCGATGTTCTAACTGGTGAAGGTATTAGGTTTACCCAACTAGAAATTAAATTTTCAAATCAAAAAAACCTTACTAAGATTGAGGAAATGTATGCTATTGGACCGGCGGTTTCTATATTAATGGATGGATATATAGAAAAAAATAAACTAGTTAGTTTCCGTGGAACTTTAGTTCCTGCCACAACAATAAACAGAACTATTGCTTCTATACCTTTTTTAGGAGACCTGTTAATTGGAGATAAAATTGGTGAGGGTGTTTTTGGAGTTAGCTTTAAAATTAAAGGACCACCAAAAGATGTATCTACAACTGTAAATCCAATTAAAACTTTAACACCTAGATTTATCACCAGGACATTAGAGAAAATAAAAAAAAATTAAGTTAATTTAACTTTAATATGTTTTTTTTTACCCAAAGAAAGTTTGATTAGTTTTTCTTTAAATAAATATTTTGTGATAACTAATTTTTCATCAGAAATAGCTTGTCCGTTTATTTTAATCCCATTTCCTTTTATTAACCTTCTAATCTCACTTTTAGAAGTTTCTAGTTTGGACATTACTATTAGATCTACAATATTAACTTTATTATCTAGCATTTTTTCTTCAATTGAAATTGATGGTAAATTATCTCCAAGTGTATTTTCAGCAAAAGTTTGTTGGGCTGTTTCGTTGGAGATTTTAGCCTCTTCTTTGCTATGCAACATTGTTGTTGTCTCATTGGCTAATAAAATTTTTAATTCATTAATATCTTTATTTTTAGTCTTTTCAATTTCTTCTATTGAAATATCGGTGAAAATTTTTAAGAACTTTAAAACATCTCGATCATCTATATTTCTCCAAAATTGCCAATAATCATATGCCGAAAGAAATTTTTTATCCAACCAGACTGCTCCAGTCTCAGTCTTACCCATTTTGGCACCTGACGCCAGTGTGATCAGTGGCGTCGTCAAACCGTAGACATGGTTGTTAGAATGTCGCTTAATTAGATCAACTCCATTAACAATATTTCCCCATTGATCTGAACCACCAATTTGTAACATGCAATTTTCTTTTTTATTTAATTCAAGAAAATCATATGCTTGTAAAATCATATAATTAAACTCCATGTAACTTAAAGATTGCTCTCTCTCTAGTCTCGTTTTTACACTGTCAAAACTTAACATCTTATTTATTGTAAAGTGTTTTCCAATATCTCTCAAAAAAGATATGTAATTTAAACTTTTTAACCAAGAGTAATTATTTACAAATATGGGCTTTGTATTTGGATCTTTATCATCTAAAAAATTTTTTAAAATTTTCTCAATATTACTAATATTTTTCTCAATTTCTTCTTCTGATAAAATAGTTCTAGTTTTATCTTTTCCCGAGGGATCTCCAATTCTAGTTGTTCCACCACCCAATAAGACTATAGGACGATGACCATGTTTTTGTAACAATCTAAGACACATAATTTGCAGTAAGCTACCAACATGAAGACTCTCAGCAGTACAATCAAAACCTATATAAGCATTGATTTTTTCTTTATCCAATAACTGGGATAAATTTTCTTCACCTGTGCACTGGTAAAAAAATCCTCTATCTCTAAATTCTTTTAAAAAATTATTCATAAATATGATATCTAGAATATACAATATTTATTTAGAAAATAAGAATGGAAAAAATTTATACCTCTTTGGGTTTGATGAGTGGTACATCAATGGACGGTGTAGATGCATCAATTATTAGTTCAGACGGAGAGGAGCAATATGAGTCAATTTTTAACGAATATTTTGAATATGATGGAGATTTATACGAGGATTTAGTAAACCTTAGAAACAAAATTAACTCTGCTAAAGATATAATTCTTAATTCAAAATTAATTAATGGTGTAGAGAGAAGAATAACACTATTTCATGCTAAAATCTGCAATAAAATCATTAATGAAAATACTAATGAAATAGATTTAGTTGGGTTTCATGGACAAACAATTTTTCATGACGCTAAACAAAAAATTTCAAAACAATTAGGTGACGGATCCTTACTATCAAACCTTTTAAAAAAAGATGTAGTTTATAATTTTAGAGCCAATGATATTGCTAATGGAGGGCAGGGGGCACCATTGGCACCAATTTTTCATAACTTACTTATAAATAAAACTCATATGAAATTACCCGTTTGTGTTTTAAATATCGGTGGAATTGCAAATATCACTGTTATTAAATCAGATAAAAAAGAAGATTTAAAAAGTCAAGATGTAGGACCTGGAAATTGCTTGTTAGATGAATGGGTTAGAAAACACACTGATAGTAGATTTGATGATGATGGCAAAGCAGCAAGTGTTGGAAAAATAGATAAAACTATTCTAAATCAGGCGATAGAAAATTTTGATAATATTAAAATTGGTGACAATCTTTCGTTTGATATTAAAGACTTCGATCTTAGTTTTGTAAGAGGTTTATCATATGAGAATGGACTTTCAACATTAACTAAATTTACTAGCGAAATAATCTATCAATCAATAGCCAATATAATCAAAATTTATCAAAATGAAAAAATAAATATATTAGTTTGTGGTGGAGGTAGAAAAAATTTAACTCTAATGGAGAATATTAAAAAAAAATTACCAAACAATGTTACTTTAAGTTTAATTGATGACTTTAATATTAATGGTGATTTTGTTGAGTCTCAAGCCTTTGCTTATCTTGCGATTAGATCTTTACTTAAAAAACCAATTTCATTTACCAACACAACAAATGTAAAAAAATCTTGCACAGGTGGAGATTTAGTTAAAAATTATTAAGATTAAAATAAAGCTGACTCTTTTTTGATATACTTATCTAAGCTTTTTACCAATACATCTTCTGTTTTATTAAAAAAATGATTAGCATCATTTATAACTTGAAAGTCAACCTTAATACCTTTCTGGGCGCTCAATCTTTTATCTAGATCTGTAATATGTTCCAAGGGAACCAACTCATCCTTTTTTCCATAAATCATCAAACCTGAAGTAGGACAAGGAGATAAAAATGAAAAGTCATATACATTCGGCTGTGGAGAGATTGCAATAAATCTATTTATTTCTGGCCTTCTCATTAGTAGTTGCATTGCTATTAGTGATCCAAAAGAAAATCCTGAAACCCAACATTGTGAGTTGTCAAAATTTTCACGCTCTAACCAATCTAGGGCTGCAGCTGCATCAGCTAGTTCACCTTGACCATTATCAAATTCACCATCACTTTTTCCAACACCTCTAAAATTTACTCTGCATACAGAAAATCCATTTTTCATAAAAGTATGAAATGTATCGACCACAACTTTATTATTCATCGTTCCTCCATATTGAGGATGGGGTTGCAATACCAAAGCTATCGGTGAAGTAATTTTTTCACTTTTGTAATATTTGGCTTCCATCCTTCCGGCGGGTCCAGGTATAAAAACTTCTTCTATTTTATTATCCATAAATGATATTGATTATTATTCTCAAAAAAAAATACACTTATCATAACTTAGCGACAATATGTTATCTTTTTTACGTATTGTATACTTGACTATTTTAGTCAAGATTGTATAAAAAGCCCTCTTAAATAAGGGTAAAATGAAATTAACATCAAAAGGTAGATATGCAGTAATGGCATTAGCTGATCTTGCTAAGTTTAATAGTGCTAATCCAGTATCTCTAAGAGATATATCGTTAAGACAAGGAATTTCCTTGGACTTTTTAGAACAAATTTTTTCTAAATTAAAAAAATACAATATTGTGAAAAGCATTAGAGGAACTAATGGTGGGTATATCTTAAACAAAGAACCAGAAGAAATTAAATTAGCAAATATACTTAGTGCTGTAAATGAGGAAGTTAAAACTGTTCAATGTAAAAAAGAATCTAAAAAAGGATGTAACAGCAAAACAACAAAGTGTATTACTCATAATTTGTGGGATGAACTTGAGATTCATATCAATAATTTTTTTGAACAAAAAAATTTAAAAGATCTTATTAACAATTCTTCAGAAAGTAGAAATTAAAATGGACGCTAGAGAAAAAGAGATAGAAAAATTAAAAGATTATAAATATGGTTTTTCAACTGATATTGAAAACACAAGAGCTCCCAAAGGATTAAATGAAGAAGTTATTAAATTTATTTCAAACATAAAAAAAGAACCTAAATGGATGCTTGATTGGAGATTAAAAGCATTTGAGAGATTAAAACAATTAAAAGAGCCCAATTGGCAAAAACCAAAATATCCTAAGATAGATTACCAAGATCTTTATTATTACTCTGCGCCAAAAAGTATGGATGACAAACCTAAAAGTTTAGATGAGTTAGATCCGAAGTTACTTGAAACATATAAAAAACTAGGAATACCACTGCAAGAACAGGCAAGATTAAATGGTATAGCTGTAGATGCCGTATTTGATTCAGTGTCAGTAGCAACAACCTTTAAGGGTGAATTGAATAAAAAAGGAATAATTTTTTGCTCAATGTCTGAGGCAATTCGAGAACACCCTGAGCTTGTAAAAAAATATTTAGGATCAGTAATTCCTTTATCAGATCATTAT
>Ga0307986_10002589_pt1 | contig 12897 bp, 10 predicted proteins | sample EllFjometageno82_FD_203170 | JGI IMG/M metagenome (GOLD analysis project Ga0307986, IMG submission 203170) | Marine microbial communities from Ellis Fjord, Antarctic Ocean - #82 | ecosystem: Environmental > Aquatic > Marine > Unclassified | place: Southern Ocean | collected 2014-10-09
TTAAGTGCTTGATTCGAATTTGCTTTATATTGAACTGCAAATGTAGGATCTGAAGGTTGATCCATGCTAACTTTTAAAATTGAAATATCTTCAAAATAGTTAGTGGCAAATACTTTCGGAAGATGAAACTTCTCCATCCATTCCATCCAAATCTCTTCGATTTCAGGAGCAACTTGCGAAGTGACATTGTAAATAATCATTAGCTTATTTTTTCAAAACCAATATAAGGAACCAGTGCTTTTGGTAAGACAATGCCTTCAGGCGTTTGACAATTTTCTAATAACCCCGCAACCACTCTTGGAAGTGCTAGAGAGCTTCCATTTAAAGTATGAACACTTTGTTTTTTTCCGCTTTTATCTTTGTATCTCAATTGCAATCGCTCTGCTTGAAAGTTATTAAAAGTTGAGACCGAGCTAATTTCTAACCACCGCTTTTGAGCTGTTGAGTAAATTTCAAAATCGTAAGTAAGAGCAGAAGTAAAACCCAAATCACCGCCACATAATCGTAAAATACGGTATGGTAATTCAAGAGTTTTTAATATGAATTTAATATGATCAACCATTCCGTCAAGTGCTTGCATTGCATTTTGTGGTTCTTCAATACGAACAATTTCAACCTTGTCAAACTGATGTAAACGGTTAAGGCCTCTAACATGAGCGCCATAACTCCCCGCTTCTCTTCTAAAACATGGCGTATATCCTGTTAGGCAGATGGGTAACTCAGAGACATCTAATAGAGTGTCTCTAAAGAGGTTTGTTAAGGGGACTTCAGCTGTTGGAATTAAATAAAGATCATCATTTTGAACATGATACATTTGACCTTCTTTATCAGGTAGCTGTCCAGTTCCAAAACCAGAGGCTTCGTTGACTAAGTGCGGTACTTGCATTTCTTTGTATCCAGCTTCAGTATTTTTATCTAAAAAGAAATTAATTAGTCCTCGCTGTAATCGAGCACCTTTTCCTTTGTAAACGGGAAATCCAGCACCAGTAATTTTACTGCCTAATTCGAAATCAATAATATCATATTTGTTAGCAAGTTCCCAATGGGGTAGTGCTCCAGTGTGTAGAGTTGGGATGGTACCTTCTTTGAAAATCTCTTGATTATCATTTTCACTATTACCCACGGGAACACTTTGATGGGGAATGTTTGGTATTTGAGTTCTTAAGTCAAAAAGAGTCGCTGCTGTTTCTTGTAATTGTTCTTGAAGGGCTTTAGTTTTTGTCTTTAAGCTTGACGTTTCTTCTTTAAGAACATTAGCTTTTGCTATTTCACCACATTTAAAAAGATCTCCTATTTCTTTTGCTAATTTATTTGCACTTGCAAGTTGTTGATCGAGATTAGACTGTAGACTTCTCCTGTCTTGATCTAATTCGATGATTTTATTAATCAGTTCGGGCTGTTTAAAGTTTCTTTTTTCCAAGCCTTTTAAAATGGTCTCTTTGTTTTCTCTTATGAAGTGCAGTCCTAGCATGGAGATAATTTTATGTAAAAATAAAGTAATTTTAATCCCATCCTTTTAATGTGAGGTTTCTTTTACAAATTTCTTTATCTTTTATTAATTGTTTTTTCAGTTCATCTAAGGATTCGAACTTTTTTTCATCTCTAATTTTCTCTATGAAATGTACGGTCAGAGTACTGTCATATATGTTTTTGTCAAACTCAAAAACATGAACTTCTATAGTTTGCTTGTCTCCATTTAGCGTAGGTCTAGTTCCAATATTCATCATTCCATAGTATTGATTTTCATTATGGAAAACGGATACTAAATACACGCCTTTTGGTGGAATGATTTTATGTTCAGAATCAATGAGTAGGTTTGCTGTTGGGAAGTTGATGGTTCTACCCAATCTTTGGCCTTTAGTTACATTTCCTGATAGCTGAAAAAATCGTCCTAAAAAATCGACTACTTTTATAAAATCCCCATCCAAAATAGCAGTTCTAATTTTAGTAGAACTTACGGTAATAGCTGAAACATCTTGAGCCGGAATGATGTTTACTTTAAAATCATATGTTTTTCCGAATGAAGTTAAATCGATAACAGTTGCTTCTCTGTTTTTTCCAAAGCGATGATCGTAACCAATGAATAATTCAGTAATTTTAAGTTGATTCACTAAAATATCTCTAGTAAATTCAAGAGCACTTAATCTTGAAAATTCTTTTGAAAATGGATGTATAATTAGCGTATCTACTCCAAGATCTCTTAAGAAATCCTCTTTTTCAGCAAGTGTGTCAATAAGTTTAATTTGCGCATCTTTTTGTAAAACCATTCGAGGGTGTGGAAAAAAAGTCAAGACATTTGCAAGCAGCTTTTCATTGTGTGCTTTTTTAACTAAGGCTTTAATAATTTTTTGGTGGCCAACATGAACTCCATCAAAGGTTCCAATTGTAAGAATGGATTTTGTGTCAGAACTGTAATTTTGAATGTCTTGAACGACTTTCATTCTATAAAGAACAAATTAAATTTTACATCACAAAAATAAGCCATTATAATACATAGACTAATTTGTTTGCCTATTTTTAAACTCAAATATGCTTCTTTTCGATAAGCGGAATACTAATTAGTGAAAAATAATATTACCTATTGTCTTTATAGATTTTTGTGTGCATTGGTTTTTGTGGTCTTTTTTGCATCTGACTTAAATGCTCAAGAGCTTTGGTCTAAAATGACATCTACTCCTAGTGGTGCTTTGGGTAGTTTGACTTCTCAAGGACAGGCCTATTATAAATTAAACGATCTTCAGGCAATTCATAAAAATAATACTCTTAAAGGAGGGGCTTTTGAAATGTTTATTTTACCTAACGAAAAGGGAATACAAGAAACATTTAAAGTTGTTTCTATTCCTATGCTTTCTTTAAAACTCTCTAAAAAGTATCCTGGAGTTAAAACTTATGAAGGTTTAAGTAATAGTAGGCCTGAGGTTCGTATTCGGTTAAGTTCACATCCTAATGGAATAAATGCTTGGTTGAAGATTCCGGGTACTCAAGATTTTTTTATTCAAACAGTAAAAGGAGAAAAAAAGCTTCACTATACTTACTCGAAAACAGACAAAAACCTTTCACAGGCTTTACTATGTAAGACTAATATTTCTTCATACAATTCAAAGAACAGTGGATATACTGCCAAGATTATTGCTAAAAACAATCAGCTTAAAACTTTCAGAATTGCTATTGCCGCTACGGCCGAATTTACAGATTTTTGGGGCGATAACGATGATGGTAATGGCACGAATACTGCAGACGCTTTAGGAGCCGTAATAAGTACACTTAACCGAATTAGTAGTGTTTTTGAAGATGAACTAGGCGTAAGGCTTCAGTTGGTGTCAGATGAGAGTGTACTTTATGAAGATCCAGTAACTGATCCCTTTACCGGAAGTTTTGCAGATGAACTTCAAATAACATTAGATGAAATTATAGGAAACGATAACTATGACGTAGGCCATCTTTTTGATTATGGACAGCCAGACGGTGACGCAGGTTGTATTGGATGTGTGTGTGAATCAGGAATAAAGGGAAGTGGTTATTCTACTCACCCTTTTAGAGATATTTTTGGAGGGGAATATAGAAATGATTATTTTGATTTGGATTATGCAGCACATGAAATTGGTCATCAATTCGGTGCGTTACATTCCTTTTCTTATGACTCTGAAGGAACCGGTTTTAATGCCGAACCGGGAAGTGGCTCTACCATAATGGCCTATGCTGGAATTACAGGAGAAGATAATTTACAATTACATGGCGATTCATATTTTCATTATTATAGTATTCAAAATATATTAGAGGAATTACCTACTTATCAATGTGCTACCACTGAAAACAATAGCTTTCCTGTCTTTACTGTTGATGCAGGGAAAGATTATTCCATTCCTATCGGAACTGCCTATGAATTAAGTCCAGCGAATATTGAAAGCGAATCGGGATCTACCTATTGTTGGGAACAGTTAGATAGTGGCCAAGTAACTTCTGCTAGCTTCGGACCTTATAATGCAATTGGAGCATTAGCTCGTTCTCTTCCTCCTTCTGAGAGTCCTACGAGAATAATACCTAACATGAATCAAATCTTATTGGGCAATTTAACTCAAGAAAATCCAGGACTAAATGATGCCTGGGAAACAGTTCCATTAGTAGCACGATCAATGAAATGGGGCTTGAGTGTCAGAAAGTCAGTCGGTAGTAGTGTTCAGTTGGCACAAGATCAGCTAGTAATCAATGTTTTAGCATCTGCAGGATCTTTTGAGGTTACTTCACAGAATGACCCATCAGTGGTTTGGAGGGGGGGCACAAGACAAACAATTGAATGGAATGTTGCCAGTACTGATGAAAGTCCAATTAATGTTTCAACCGTTGCAATCTATCTTTCTATAGATGGTGGATTGACTTTTTCAAACCTACTAGCAGATGATATTCCCAATACAGGCTTAGCAGAAATTTTAATTCCTAATACCATTGACACTTCTCAGGCACGCTTCAAGATTAAAGCTAAAGAAGGTATATTTTTTGCAATAAATGACACTAATTTCATCATTCAGTCAAGTGATTTGGTTTTACAATTTGAAGAATACATTAAAGAAAATTGTGGCTTAAATTTAATTCAATATGACTTCACGTTTGAACGTAAAGAGGCATTTACTGATTCATTTTCACTCCAACTAAATGATTTACCAAACGGTGTCCAAGCACAGTTTTCAAGAGATACCTATTCAACAGTCAATTCCATTGGTTCACTAACATTAACTGGCATCACATCGTTGGAACCAGCCGATTATAATTTTGTTTTAGAAACTATTATAAGTGACGAGGTTCAAGGTTTTGATTTCATATTGAAGCAACGTTCAGATGTTTTAATGCCAGCCGAATTAATTTCACCAACTGACAATGCGATTGCTCAAAATTTAAATACGTTACTCCTGTGGGAAAGTGACATAAATTCAGATTTAGCACAAGTTCAACTTTCTTTAAATGAAAATTTCAATGAATTAATTACAGACACGATTATTTCTAAGAGTCAGCTAATCATAAGAAATCTAACTGAAGATACTCAATACTTTTGGAAAGTAAAGCATCAAAACATCTGTGATGAAGCATTGTTTTCGGAAATTTTTTCTTTCCGGACAAGCGAAATTTCTTGCTTAGAAGTTGAGGCTACAAGCCTGCCAAAATCATTACAAGATTCGACTGCTTCCCAAGAAGGACAAACAACAGCTGATATTATTATAGATTATGATTTACCAATTTTAGATGTGAACGTATTAGTAGATATTGAACATACGTGGGTAAGTGATTTGGCTCTTTATTTAGAGTCCCCAGGAGGGACTAGATACTTATTGAGTAATGAGCTAGGAGATTCTGAAGATAACTACTCACAAACACTTTTTGATCAAGAAGCAGCCGTTGATATTTCCGAATCTTCTGCCCCTTTTACTGGCTCTTTCATTCCTTCTCAAAATATAAGTTCTCTATATGGGACTTCGGTTAAAGGAAGGTGGGTTTTAATTATACTTGACAAGTATACTGAAGACACAGGTAGGTTAATAAACTTCTCTCTTCAATTTTGTTTACAAGGCATTCCAATGACTAATAGTGATTTTGATACTATTGTTGATGCACAGGACAATTGCCCTTTATTAAACAATGAAGATCAGGCAGATATTGATGAAAATGGTATTGGAGATGTTTGTGATGTTTTTTCTGCTCAAAATATAGGATTAACCAAAACTAACACCAGTTGTCCGGACAAGGATAATGGTTCTTTAACTTTTGGCGCAAGAGCAGAGTATTTTTATAAAGCAGATATTACAGGTCCTTTTGGCTTTCAACAAGAAGTTACTTTTTCGACCCAAGGGAAAATAGTAGGAAATTTAGCAGCTGGAAGCTATGATATATGTGTTCGTACAGATTCTTTTCCCAATTTTGAATATTGTTTCGAAACCATTATAACAGCACCTCCTTTACTAGATGTTCAATCGGTTTTAAATACTCAAGACTCTTTATTAAATCTTTCTTTAACAGGAGGAAGTGACTATATTATTTCAGTGAATGATAAAATTATTTCAGCAATAGATACTGATAAAATTCAAATACCCTTAACGCAAAAAGTTAATTTTGTTCGTGTTAGTACAAATAATTTATGTCAAGGAACTTTTGAGCAATGGATCAATTTAGAACGACAGGCCACCGTTTTTCCTAATCCAGTAGTTAATAAGGCAACTCTTATTTTACCTAGGGACCAAGCTGCCAATATTTCGCTGTTTTCTGGGACAGGAAATTTACTATGGAAACAAGAGCAACAATCTTTTGAAAATAATATAATTACGATTCCAATGAGAGAGTATAAAAAGGGGTTGTATTTACTTAAAATTGAGTACAATAGCTATATTGAAACTTTTAAATTATTAAAACGATGAGGTATATAGCTTTCTTTTTATTGTCTGTTTTTTTTAGCTGTGGGCCTGATCCTATTCCAGTGCCTGAGCCTTCACTATTACTTGCGCCTAGTAATTTGAATACATGTAATTCAGCAACCAGAATTAATGACTTAGAAAGACAAGTACGTTTTCAATGGACAGCCACCTTAAATACGGAATCCTATAATTTGGTAGTTCAAAATACTTTAACAGGAGAACAGCAAACTATTACTACTTCCTTACTTACAGAATCTATTGTTTTAAACAGTGGCACTCCATACCAATGGTACGTTATTTCCAAATCTTCTCTTACCCTGGCAGAAGGGAAAAGTTCTATCTGGCATTTTTATTTGGAAGGTAATCCTCAGGAAAGTCATTTCCCCTTTCCCGCAATATTATTAGTGCCTTCAGATGAATCAATAGTTTCATTGAATGCTAGTAACGCTTTTACTTTTGAATGGGAGGGAAATGATTTAGATAATGATATTCAGGGATATGATTTCTATCTAGGCACCTCTAGCAGTTCTTTAAATAAAGAGCGTGAGGCGATTACATCACAACAAGTAACATTGGTATTAATCCCAAATACAATTTATTTTTGGCAAATTATCAGCAAAGACCTTCAGGGAAATCGATCTACATCAGAAATATATCAATTTCAAACCCAGTAGCGAATTATTTTCCGTTATAACGATTCATAGCAGTTGATAAGCCCTCCAATCCGAAAGAAAGAATCGCCTCGCCACATTTTTCGATACGTTGTGTTAAGACTTTTTCTTCAGCTGTATTCCAAGAATCTAGTACAAATTTAACTTGGTCAAAAGGTTTTGGGTCTTGTCCAATACCGAAGCGCAAACGAGCATAGTGAGGAGTATTTAGTTCACGTTCGATATCATTTAATCCGTTATGACCTGCGGGGCTTCCTTTTCCTTTAATTCGGAGGGTTCCAAAGGGGAGGTGAATTTCATCAGTCAAGATGAGAATATTTTCTAATGGAATATTTTCTTTAAGTGCCCAATACCTTACTGCTTTTCCGCTTCTATTCATAAATGTTGTTGGCTTAATAAGAATAAATTGTCGTCCTTTCTTTTTTAACACGGTATGGCTTGCTAATTTTTTTGATTCCCAAAGGCATTCATTTTCAGAGGATATATGATCTAGAATAGAAAAGCCAATGTTATGACGAGTGTTTTGGTATTCATCACCAATATTACCTAGTCCTACAATTAAGAATTTCTTCATAGTCAAAGAAGTTGTTTTTTTTGAAAATATACGTTTTAGAGAAAACATCCCTGCTAAAATAAAAAAAAAGCATGTGGTTTTGAGGCCACATGCTTTATCTTTTATGTTGAAAATAATAGACTAGCTTTCTGAGGGTTTTTCAACAGCTGGTTCAGCACCTTCTTCAGTAGAAGTTTCCGCATCAGTTGCAGTCTGCTCGTCCTCAACTAAAATGGCAGCCCTAGATGTTCTTACTTGACAAACAACTGTGTTGTCTGGGTGAAGAATTTTATAGTTTTCTTTCTGAAGTTCTGCGGTATATAATTTATTTCCAAGTTCTAATGCTGAAATATTTATTACAATAGAGTCAGGAAGATTTTTTGGTAATGCTTTTACTCTTAGTTTACGTTTATTAAGAGATAAAACTCCACCACTAATTAAAACACCAGGAGCAGCTCCTTCAACTTTAACAGGAATATTCATTGCCACTTCTTTATCATCAAACATTCTATAAAAATCTACATGAAGAATTTTATCATTCAATGGATGAAATTGTATGTCTTGTAAAATTGCATTTACTTTTGATCCGTCATCTAAAGTTATAACAACAGTGTGAGCGTTTGGAGTATAAACTAGCTTGCTGAAATCAAGTTCCGGTGCTGCAAAGTGAAGGGGTTCGCCTCCCCCGTACAATACACATGGAACACTGCCAGCATTGCGTAACGCTTTGGTAGCTACCTTGCCTACGCTTTCTCTTTTAGATCCTTTAATGGTAATAGATTTCATTATTTTTTTTAAATTAAGATTACATTATAAATTTTGAACTTATCGACTTATTTGAATGCACATTATGCATTACATCAGCGAATAATGGGGCGCAAGATAGCACTTTTACTTTAGGGTGGCTAATTCTTGGAAGGATAGAATCGGTTACGATTAACTCTTCAAGTTTAGAAGCTTGAATTTTTTCATATGCATTTCCAGAAAGTAAGGCATGGGTACAAATAGCTCGAACTGAAATGGCTCCTCTTTTAATCATTAAGTCGGCTGCTTTAGTAAGGGTTCCAGCAGTATCTACCATGTCATCTACAAGAATAACATTTTTCCCCTTAACATCACCTATGAGCTCCATATGCGAAATTATATTTGCTTTTTCTCTTTGTTTATAACAGATAACAACATCACTACTTAAGAACTTTGAGTAGGCATAAGCACGTTTAGAACCTCCCATGTCTGGTGAGGCAATGGTTAAGTTGTCCAGTTTTAAATTGTCTATATATGGTAAAAAAATAGTGGAGGCATATAAATGATCTACAGGTCTTTCAAAAAATCCTTGAATTTGATCTGCATGTAAATCCATAGTTATGATTCTTGTTGCCCCTGCAGTTTCTAATAATTTGGCAATAAGTTTAGCTCCAATGGGAACTCTGGGTTTGTCTTTTCGGTCTTGTCGTGCCCATCCGAAATAGGGCATTACTGCTGTTATGTGTCTAGCAGATGCTCGTTTTGCTGCATCTAACATTAATAGTAATTCCATTAAATTTTCAGAAGAGGGATTTGTGGATCCGATTAAAAAAACACGAGCACCACGAACAGATTCTTCGAAAGAAGGCTGAAACTCACCATCGCTGTAACGTGAAAAGTTCACTTTCCCCATTTCAGCACCATATTTGGTGGCAATGGCATTAGCAAGTTCTGTGCTTTGAGTACAAGAAAAAATTTTAGCTGGAGTTTCCATAGAGATAATTAAGAATGTAAATTTAAAAATAAATTAATGGATAGCATTATTGTTGATTTTAATTAAAACAAATAAATTATTTATTACTTTTGGCTCTTTAGCCTTGGTGGCGGAATTGGTAGACGCGCTGGATTCAAAATCCAGTTCTTTCGGGAGTGTGGGTTCGATTCCCACCCAAGGTACTGTAATAATCCGCAATGCTATTATAGACAAGTAATTGCGGTTTTTTTATTGCTCATTTGTAATATGTTGGCAACAAACCACATGTTTTTTCCTTAACGGTGTGATATAAAAAGCTAAAAGTTTCCAAACATTCTTTGATTTCTAAACATGGGTCGGGGTTTTTAGAATCGTTTTTTATTTAGATACGGCTTCTTGAATCTAGTATATAAGCCAAAACCTGCGATTTAATTAACTTAATTCATTTTCTTTCTCAAAGTAATTTTAGAATTAGGGACAGCTTCCCCAGATGGGTTTATTTTCGTCTGTAAGCATTGAATAAATCGCAAATTCTGAGGGTTCAGCAGAGATATTACTTACACACCAGCCCGAAAGATCTTGATTGAAAGATGTCGCTTCTTGAAACATGGAATACATGTTTATCAGACTGGAGGTATTCCAATTTCCAATGTCTTGATTGAAAGTTATTGCATTTTTGAACATAGCTCCCATGTTTTTTACACTTTGAGTTTCCCAATTACTAATATCTTGATTAAACGATGTAACTGAGTTAAACATTGATACCATGCTCTCTACATTAGAAGTATCCCAACTTCCTATATTTTGATTAAATACAGTGGCTCCCTGAAACATGGCCCCCATACTCTCTACATTAATGGTATTCCAACTCCCAATATTTTGATTAAATGATGAGGCCTCTTCAAACATAGAATACATATTCGTAACCATATTGATATTCCATCCTCCAATATTTCTATTGAAAGAAGTCGCATATTTAAACATTGCTTCCATGTCAGTTACTCTTGATGTGTTCCAATTACCAATATCTTGGTTAAATGAAATTGCATAATTGAACATGGAGGCCATAGAGGTTACTTTGGAAGTATCCCAATTTCCAATATCCTGATCAAATGAGCTAGCATAAATAAACATGGACTTCATGGTGGTAACATTGGAAGTGTTCCACAGACCAATATTTTGATTAAAAGCAAGTGCTCTGTAGAACATAGAATTCATGATTTGAACTGATGAAGTATTCCAACTCCCTATATTCTGGCTGAATGTCGTTGCTTGTTGAAACATTCTTTGCATATTAGTCACACTAGAGGTATTCCAGCTTCCTATGTCTTGATTAAAAGTTGAAGCACCCAAAAACATAGCAGCCATATCAGTCACACTAGAAGTATTCCAGCTTCCAATATCTTGATTAAAAGCAGTTGTCTGAGCAAACATAGCATCCATAACAGTCACATTAGAAGTATCCCAATTATTAATATTACTGTTACCACCATTGTTGAAGGAAGTTGCATTATCAAACATACCATTCATATTAGTAACTGCTGCAGTATTCCAAGAGCCTATGTTTTGATTAAAGGCTGTTGCATAAGCAAACATACCACCCATAGCAGTCACATTAGAAGTATCCCAATTGTTAATATTACTGTCACCACCATTGTTGAAGGAAGTTGCATTATCAAACATACCATTCATATTAGTAACTGCTGCAGTATTCCAAGAGCCTATGTTTTGATTAAAAGAAATAGCCTCAAAAAAAATATTTTGTATTGTAGTAACATTTGATATGTCCCAAAATCCAATATTTTGATTAAAGGCTGTTGCATAAGCAAACATTCCACTCATATTAATAACACTCGAAGTATTCCAAATGCCGATATCTTGATTGAAAGCTCTCGCTCCATGAAACATTTGAATCATATTCGTTACATTAGAAGTGTCCCAAAAACTAATGTTGTAATTGAAATTTATGTTTGATTGAAAGAGTGTATTCATTTCAGTAACAGCTGTTGTACACAAATTAAAATTGCCATTTAAAAGCTGAGTAACAATCGAGGCATTGTCAACTACCGTATATTCAATGTCATTAATAACTTCTGTATATCCAGGGGCTGCTTCTAGACATTTACATATACCTTTTTCAAAATAAATAATACCCAGAGAAGTTGTAGATGAGGCGGTATCGGTAAAATCATCATTTGTCAAAGGAATTTCAAAATCTTCATCTGATATAGACCGATTGAAACAACTATAAACAAACAATACCATAATGAATAATAGAAGCTTTTTCATCAGTAAATAATACTTATTCCAGTTAATACCCCCCATGTCTAAAATTACACCCTATTTCTGGTACTATCTCAAATTTTTTAAAAACTCTAATAGGGTATGTTATAGATACGGGGTAATCTAACGTATTATACCTATCAAGACTTTGAAACGTATTGTATATGATTTCAGGGTTTAAAAAATCGAACCACTCTGCAACTTCAAAGGCAGTAATGGTTTTATTTGTTACGTTCTTGTAAGGACCATTTCGTATCCTAAGCCCAAACTTGAGATTGAAATTTTCAATCACGTTATATCCGATTTTTATCCAATACGATCTTGTCCAAGAAGAAGAAACTTCCTTTAAATCCTCTAGGTTTACATACAGCATTCTTATTGAACTTCTCCACGTATAAAGTCTCTTCTGTTAACTGAATACCAAAAACAAACTTATTGTAATAAACATTAAATGTAAAATGATAGGCACCATCATTAAATAAACCATCTACTTCAGGACCATAATAAGGATTTGAGTATTTTGTTTGCCCTTAATCCAATTCCTATGTAATCCTTTATAATCACTGATATAAGACAAGATCCCTGTGTTGTTATTTTGGAGCTTAACGTTTGGATAAGCCATGGGATAAAATATAGTTGCATTGTAATCTAACTATTGCATTTTTCATATAATATATTTTTAAAATTTATTAATTGTTCTTGTCAATTGCATCCTATTGTCATAAAATTCAATTTTCAATATTGACTTAGTTACCCAAAAGCTTGACGAACTCTGAGATTGAAAAGAAGTTTCACTTGCTTTATACCTTTTTTGAATTTTAGTGTCATTGAGATAAATAAGACAGCTTTCTTCATTTTGATTCCAACCTATCTTAACCTGATTGTTCTGTTTTAAACTAAAAACTCGAATAGCCTCATTATTTTGTGTTGCAATAAATAAAGGTTTTTCATTTACAGTAACTTGTGCAAGACTTTTTGCGTCTTTTGAAACGATAAAATTTGATTCTTCAATAGAAAGTGAACTAAAGGTCTTATCCTGATTATTTAATAATACCAAACCCTGCAAAGCGTCCAGTCTGCCCTGACCGACTTCTACTCCATAATCGTTTCCTACCATTAAAATATCCTGATATCCATCATTATTTACATCATAAGTTGAAATGCCATAAACTGGAGCCCATTGAGATTCAATTGGTAATTTATGAATTTCAAATTTATTATTACCTAAATTTTCTACCCATGATGTTTCCATCCAATTTGCGTTTTTTATCAATG
>Ga0307986_10002590_pt1 | contig 12893 bp, 13 predicted proteins | sample EllFjometageno82_FD_203170 | JGI IMG/M metagenome (GOLD analysis project Ga0307986, IMG submission 203170) | Marine microbial communities from Ellis Fjord, Antarctic Ocean - #82 | ecosystem: Environmental > Aquatic > Marine > Unclassified | place: Southern Ocean | collected 2014-10-09
TCAATAGAAAGTTGGATTGGTGTTAGTGGATTTTTAATTTCATGTGCTAATTTTCTTGCTACATTTTCCCAAGCCAAATACCTTTCTCCTATAAGAAGTTTATCTTGTTGTCTTTTCAACCTTTCTATCATGATGTTAAAATTTTTATTTAAAGTTATAAATTCTTCATCAGCTTCAATTTCTGGAACTTTGCTATCTAGTACACCCTTACTGATATTAGCAGAGGCAGTAATTAAATTTATTATTGGTTTGGTGAGTCGGTCAGCAAATGTAATTGCGATAATTATTGAAATAAATAATAGTAAAGAAACTACTAAAATATAGATTATTGCAAAAGTAATTTTTATACCAAGCTGTTTGTTTTCAATAGTGTAATAAAAGTCAACAGCTTGTTCTGTTTCTTTAAGATAATTGATAATTTCGGAATCAACATTTCTAGAGATATATAAATAAGTATCAATTAGACTGTTTAACTTAATCATAGAAGATGTTTTATTTTCTATATCATTGGTAATTAGTACGGGCACATCTATGGCAATGTTTAATTCTTGATCAGATGGCTTTATGAATTTTCTAACATCGTCTGTATCAGAAAATATTATATTGGAAGATCCATCAATTAAAAAAATATCATCAATTCTCCTTAAAATTTTTTCCGACCTTACGATATTTTTAAATCTAGCAGGTGAGGAATAAAATATTGAGGCTGCTCTATTTAAACCAACGCTCATTAATAAAACATCCGATTTAACAGTCGTCTTATTCTGCTCTGAGTATCTAAGCGCCACATCATAAGAATTATTTACTGCATTTGTGATTTTAGAATTAAAATAATTTTGAAGTCCGTAGTTAAAAATAAACAAAGAAAAAATTGCAATAAGAAAAGAAGGTATAAATGTGAATAAAGTAAATAAAGAAATATATCTTAAACTAGTTCTTGATCCTGTTTTTTTATTTTTATTTATTAGGTATAATTTAAAACTTTTTACAAATATAATAATTAAAAACAACAATAATAATAATATGTCTGATATCAATACAAGCTGTAAATTAATGTTTAAAAAAGACAATAATTTTGGATCTATAAAAAGCAGAAAAGTTACTGTGCACAAAACAATACCAGTAAGTGAAAGTAATATAACAGATTTAAAGTCGTTTAATTTATTTAACATACAAAATTAAGTATAATTTATATAAATATAATATAGTTAAATACAATGGGATTTTCTTTTATTTTATTAGCGGGTGGAAATAGCGATAGATTCAAATCAAATCTATCAAAACCATACCAAAAAATAGGTGGTAAAACTTTAATTGATATATCAATCGATAAAATTAAGAAATTTAGTGAAATTGATAAAATAGTTCTTGTATATAATAGAAAACATAAAAAACATTTAAAAAGATTAAATTTGGAAAAAATAACATTAATTTCTGGTGGAAATTCTAGATGTAAATCAACCTATAATGCATTGCGCTATCTGAAGACACAGAAAAATATTACAAAAGTTCTAATTCATGATGCTGCACGACCAAATTTTTCAAAAAGATTAATAAAAAAAATTCTCACTCACTCAAGAAATAATAAAACTGTAATTCCTATATTAAAATTGCAAGATGCTTTAAAAGAAAAAAAATCAAAAAAAAATGTTGTGAGTCTTGATAGAAGTAATTTTTTTTTTACTCAGACCCCTCAATGTTTCAATCTTAGTAAAATTTATCATCTTCATAAAGAAAATAAAAATAACTATAAGGATGATGATTTTTCTTTGCTACACAGTTTAGAAAATATAAAATTCATTAATGGAGAAAAGAGAAACTTTAAAATTACAGACAAAGAAGATTTTGATTTACTAAAAAATTCATACAGATCAAGCTTAAGAACAGGTATTGGGTTTGACGTACACAGACTAATTAAAGGAAGAGATCTTTTTTTAGGTGGATTAAAAATTCCTTCAATATATGGTACCCTTGGGCACTCAGATGGGGATCCAATTCTACATGCGATTATTGATGCCGTCCTTGGTGCATGTGGCATGGGTGATATTGGAGAAATGTTTTCAGATAAAGATAAAAAATTTAAAAATATTCGTTCGGATATTTTAATTAGAAAAGTTATTCAAAAGATTAAAATTAAGAATTTTTTAATTAATAATATTGATATAAATGTAATTACTGAAAAGCCAAAACTTAAAAACTTGAAAAAAAAAATTATTAATAATATTTCTAATTTATGTAAACTTCCTGCAGATAGAATAAACTTAAAAGCAAAAACCACTGAAAAACTTGGTGTAATAGGACAGGAAAAAGCTATAGCCTCAGAAGTAATTGTTACTGTAGTAAAATATGATTAAAAAAATAAGCATTTCTATACTTACAATGTTTGGGGTTGGTAACTCAAAGTATGCGCCTGGAACAGTAGCCTCATTTATTACTTTTTTGATCTTTGTTTTTTTTTACAAACTTCAAGTAAATATATTAATTTTAATAGCTAGTGTTATTTTAATTTTTATTTTTTCAATATACTCTATTGATAAATTTAAAAAATCTTTTTCAGAAACAGACGCTAGTGAAATTGTTATTGATGAGTTTATTGGGCAATCAATTCCTATCTTAACAATTTATAATTTTTTGCAAAAAAATGTATTGATTGACTTTATATTTTATAGTTTTGCTTCTTTTGTTCTATTTAGACTATTTGACATAACTAAGCCTTATCCAATTGGTAGAATTGACAAGGAAATGAAAAATGGATTTGGCGTAATTCTTGACGATATAGTGGCTGGCATATACTCAGTAATAGCTTTTTTTTTCATTATGACATTACTAAACTATGCTTAATCAATATAAAAATATAATCAATAGACTCATAAAAAAAAAAATAAGTTTATCAGTTGCAGAATCTTGTACAGGTGGAATGCTAGCCGAGTTTATAACTTCTTTTAGTGGTGCTTCAAAAATTTTTAATTTTGGAATTATCACTTATTCAAATCAATCAAAAATTCAACACCTCAAAGTTTCATCCTCATTAATTAAAAAATATGGTTCTGTTAGTGCGGAATGTTGCCGTAATATGGTTAAGAACCTATCAAAAATTTCAAATGCTAGAATTAATATAGCTATCACTGGCATAGCTGGTCCTGACGGAGGAACAATCAATAAACCTATAGGATTAGTTTATATAGGGATTAAAAAAAATAAAAAAATTTTAATTAATAGATATTTTTTTGAAAAAAAAAATAGAAGAAATATCAGAATAAGTGCTGTAAAAAAATCTCTAGAACTTGTTAAAAATCTTATTTAAATAATTTTTCTGCTCTATGTTCGAATGCATCTGCAATTTTATTTAATCCATGATTAAAAGAGCTTTTCATTATTAGATTTAAGAAATTATTTTTCAACTCAAAATCTATTATAAATTCTAGTAGTGTGCCGTTATTAATTTTTTTAAATTTCCACTCATTTTTTAAATATTTCAGTGGTCCGTTTATGTTAGTAACAATTATATTATCATTTTTTTTTGAATACAGTATTAAGCTGCTGTAGGTTTCGTTAATAAATTTTTTTCCTACTTTAAGATCAGCATTAATCTCAGTGTAATCATCTGTCTCATTTCTTAAATTTATCTTGCTGTCAAGACACCAAGGAACAAACTCAGGATATTTTTCAATATCTAGAACCATTTTGATTAATTTTTTTTTATCGCAAGGTATAATTTTTTTTATTGATGCTGATGACATTGTAAAGATTTTTTTCTAGCTTCTTTCAGTATTTTAAAATCTGTATCAGCATGATAAGAAGATCTAGTAAGAGGTGAAGAGGATACTAGCAAAAAACCTTTAGTTTTTGCTATAATTTCGAGTTTTTTAAATTCATCAGGATGATAGTAGCGATCTAACGGATGATGCTTAACAGATGGTTGTAAATATTGTCCTATCGTTAAAAAATCAACATTAGCAGATCGTAAATCATCCATTACTTGAATAACTTCTTCTGTTCTTTCGCCTAAACCAACCATTATTCCTGATTTAGTAAAAACTTTTTCATTAAATTTTTTTGCATTTTTTAAAAGGTCTAATGAAGCGTGGTACTTAGCTCCTGGCCTAACTTTTAAATAAAGTCTAGGAACTGTTTCGATGTTATGATTGAAAACATCTAAGTCGGCTTCTAAAACTTTTTTATATGCATCGCCTTTTCTTAAAAAATCTGGTGTCAATACTTCTATAGAGGTATTTGGATTCTTTTTTCTTGTTGCTGTGATTACGTTATAAAAATGTCCTGAGCCACCATCAATAAGATCGTCTCTATCGACAGATGTAATAACAACATGTTTTAGTTGTAGCTTATTTACTGCATTAGATATTTTTGCTGGTTCAAAAATATCTAAATTTGTTGGCTTGCCTGTCTTAACATCACAAAAGGCACAAGCTCTGGTACATGTATCGCCCATAATCATGAACGTTGCGTGTTTTTTACTCCAGCACTCTGTAATATTGGGACAATTAGCTTCCTGACATACTGTTACTAGCTTATTTTCACTAACAACTTGTTTTGTTTTAAAAAAAATTTTTGAATCTATAATTTTTGATCTAATCCACGCTGGTTTTTTCTTTATTTGATTGATTGGTTTGTTTACTTTTTCTGGATGTCTTAGTTTAATTTTCATTATTTTAATTTAATAAGTACTTCATCTTTAAAACCAAACTTAAGCTTTGCACGATATAATGTTTCTAAGTAATCAATATCGAGACTGCCTGTCAGAAGTTTATTTTTATGCTCTATAGATTCAAGCTCTTTTTTTAAGTTAAGGCTATTTATGGAGAGTAATTTTTCGTGAGTATTTTTTTTGAAGTAAGAAAATAAACCTCTTTCACCACCAATTAAATTGATTACAATATAAAGAGTTAGAAATATTTTAAAAAAAAATATTTTTTTATTTTTTAAATTTTCAAAAAACTTCATTTTTAGACTTTAGCGATTTTAACAGATTTTCCAAGTTGTTCTTCTATTCTTAACAACCTGTTGTATTTAGCTACTCTTTCTGACCTTGCTAAAGAACCCGTTTTAATTTGAGTTGATTGTGTACCGACAGCTAAATCAGCAATAAATGTATCTTCCGTATCCCCAGATCTGTGTGAAATAACGGTACCGAAATTGTTTTTTTTAGCCAGTTCAATAACATTTAATGTTTCTGTCAATGTTCCTATTTGGTTTACTTTGATTAAAATAGAATTTGCAGATTTCTCTTTTATACCTCTCTTTAATCTAACGGCATTTGTTACAAATAAATCATCACCAACGATCTGAACACTCTTTCCTATTTCTTTTGTTAGTTTTGACCAGGCACTCCAATCATTTTCTGCAAAAGGATCTTCGATAGATTTAATCGGATATTTAGAAACTAATTCTTTATAATATTTGATACTTTCGTCCACTGAAATAAACTTTGATGAATTCAAAGAATATTTACCATCAGCATTCATTAGTTCATTTGCCGCAACATCTAAACAGATATTAATATCTTTTCCTGGTTTTAGTTTAGATTTTTCAATAGCATCGACAATCATTTCTAAAGCTTCTTCGTTTGAATTAATAGATGGAGCAAAACCACCCTCGTCACCTACATTAGTTAGTAATTTTTTTGACTGAAGAATTTTTTTTAAACTTTGAATAACTAAAAAACATTTTTCTATTGCATCCATAAAATTTTTTGCAGAATCTGGCCTGATCATAAACTCTTGAATTCTTAAGTTATTATCTGCATGAGCTCCGCCATTAATAATATTCATTAGTGGTTTTGGTAGTATGTATTTTTTCCCCAGGTGTTGGTATAATTCTTTTTTTTTAGAGTTTGCGACTGCTTTAGCTGTCGCAAGTGAAACAGCTAATAAAGCATTTGCTCCCAGTTTTTTCTTATTATCTGTGCCATCTAGTTTTAGTAAAATCTGATCTATTTTTTTTTGATCATCTGCTTTAACATTTTTTAATTTTTTATTAATTAAAGTGTTAATATTTTTAACTGCTTTTAATACACTCTTTCCTAAAAAATAATTTTTATTACCGTCTCTTAACTCGTAAGCTTCAAATGCTCCAGTTGATGCACCAGAAGGAACAATAGCCAAGGCTTTAGTCTTATCACTTAAATACACTTCTGCTTCGACTGTCGGATTGCCTCTACTGTCAAAAACTTGTCTTCCTACTACCTTTGTGATTTTTGTCATTTATTAATTCTTAATCAACGTATCTATTGATACCAACTGCTTTAAAAGATTTTTTATTTCACTTAATGGAACCATGTTAGGTCCGTCTGAAGGAGCATTGTCAGGATCTTCATGCGTTTCCATAAAAATAGCACCTACACCGACAGCTATAGCTGCTCTTGCTAAATATGGAACAAATTCTCTTTGCCCTCCACTTTTTTCTCCCATACCGCCCGGTTGTTGAACAGAATGCGTGGCGTCAAAAACAATTGGGTACCCAAACCTGGCCATAATAGGTAATGATCGCATGTCTGAAACTAAAGTGTTGTATCCAAAACTTGCTCCACGTTCTGTTATCATAATATTTTTATTTCCAGATTCTTCTAATTTTTTTACTACATTTGCCATATCCCATGGAGCTAGGAATTGACCTTTTTTAACATTAATTATTTTTCCAGTTTTTGCAGCTGCAATTAATAAATCTGTTTGACGACATAAAAAGGCTGGTATTTGTAGCACATCAACATGGGGCGCTACTAATGAACATTGTTCTGCTGTATGTACATCTGTCAAAACTGGAACTTCTATTTCGTTTCTAATTTTATCAAATATTGCTAGAGATTTTTCCAATCCCATGCCTCTTTTTCCTTTTAGGCTTGTTCTGTTAGCTTTGTCAAAAGATGTTTTGTAAATTAAGTTTATTTTTAAATCTAAAGTTATTTTTTTTAGTTCCTTAGAAATGTCTAATGCATGCTTTTCACTTTCAAGTTGGCATGGACCAGCAATGAGGGTAAAGGAATTATTGTTAGCTATTTCAAAATTAGCGCACTTCACTTTGTGATTAATCATCTATGCTTTCCGAATTATTTTTTGCTGCTTTAATAAAAGATGAGAATAGAGGATGTGGGGCAAAAGGTCTAGACTTAAATTCAGGATGAAACTGTACACCAATAAACCAGGGGTGATTTTCAAGCTCAATAGTTTCAGGCAAAGAGCCATCAGGTGAAAGGCCAGAAAAAATTAAACCTTTCTTTTCTAATTTTGATTTTAAGTTTTTATTTACCTCGTATCTATGCCTGTGTCTTTCATTAATCGTATTAGACCTATAGATTTTACTTATCAAAGTATTTTTTTTTAGTTTAGCTCTGTACGAACCCAATCTCATTGTTCCACCTAAATTTTTTTTACTTCCTTTTTGAATACTTTTTCCCTTCATCCACTCTTGCATTAATCCAACTACGTGAACACCGCTCTTCCCAAATTCACTAGAAGTAGCCTTTTTTATACCCAACATATTTCTAGCCGCTTCTATTATCGCCATCTGCATACCAAAACATATACCAAAAAAAGGTATTTTATATTTTCTTGCATAAGCTATAGCTTCGATCTTTCCTTCGGTTCCTCTTGATCCAAAACCACCAGGTATGAGTATTGCGCTATATTTTTTAAGAATGTTTGCTACATTTTTTTTATTAATTTTAGTTGAGTCAACCCATTCTGTATTTAGATCTACATCATTTGTTAGAGAGCCATGTATCAACGCTTCATCTAAAGATTTGTAAGCATCTTTTAAATCAACATATTTACCGACTATTCCAATTGAAATTTTTTTTCTTTTTGATTTGATTTTACTAACAATATCTTTCCATATCTTTAAATTTGGTTTATTTTTCTCTTTAAGTTCAAATATACTTAAAATTTTTTTATCTAATTTTTCTTCATTATATTTGATTGGAACTTCGTAAATAGATTTAACATCAACTGATTGAATTACATGGTCCGATTCTACATTACAAAATAGAGATATTTTTCTTTTTTCTTCTTTAGGAATATCTTTTTCAGCTCTACAAATTATTATATCTGGCTGAATCCCAATGCTTCTTAACTCTTTAACTGAATGTTGAGTTGGCTTAGTTTTTAATTCTCCAGAAGCACTTACATAAGGGACTAACGTAAGATGGATAAATAAACTCTTGTATTTTCCTTCTTCATTTGAAAACTGCCGAATAGCTTCTAAAAAAGGTAAGCTTTCGATATCTCCTACTGTGCCACCTATTTCACATATTACAAAATCTTCTTTGGAGACTTTGTTGGAAATAAATTTTTTTATATTATTTGTAACATGGGGTATAATTTGAACTGTACTCCCTAAGTATTCTCCTCTTCTTTCTTTTTCTATTATGTCTTTGTATATTTGTCCCGTCGTAATATTATCTTCTTTTGTAGAAGGTCTATTTGTAAATCTTTCGTAGTGACCTAAATCTAAATCAGTTTCAGCACCATCATCAGTAACAAAAACTTCACCATGTTCAAAAGGATTCATTGTACCTGGGTCAACATTTAAATAAGGATCTAATTTTCTAATTCTTACTTTGTAACCTCTTAATTGAAGTAAGGATGCAAGCGAAGCTGAAGTTAGACCTTTGCCAAGTGATGAAACCACGCCGCCAGTTACGAATATATATCGCGCCATGGAAATATATTATAGTGAGTTTTTTTTTAAAAACAAAGATTATTTTTGATTTTCAGGAATTTGTGGAAGATTTTTATTCTCATCTTTTTCTTTTTTCAAATCAATCACTGACTGAACATCTCTTATTTCATCTCGTGACATTGAAACTAAAGCGAGGCTAGTTACAATAAAAAAAACAGCAAGTATTGATGTAAATTTAGTTAGAAAGTCTCCAGCCGATCTAGATGTCGTGAAATTATCCTGTGAAACACCTAGGCCTAACGCTCCACCTTCGGATCTTTGAAGTAAAATGGTAATTACTAGCGTGACAGCTATAATTATATTTATGGTTACTAAGATGCTTTCCATACAACCTATCTATAGTAATTTTTTATTATATCAATAAATTTTTTGTCCGCCTTAGATGCTCCACCTATTAAAAAGCCATCAATCACATTTAAATTTTTAAATTGAGCAATATTGTCTCCTCCAACTGATCCGCCATACAAAACTGCTGGAGAGCTTGATACTTTAAAAATATTTTTTAATATTTTTTTAATAAATATAGTAGTTCTTAATAAATCTTGAGCCACGGGAACTTTTCCAGTTCCTATAGACCAGACTGGTTCATAAGCAATTATGATGTCTCTATGATTGAATTTTTTTTCTAAAACATTTTCCATTTGTTTTTTTAAAACTTTAAAGGTTATGTTTTTCTTTTTGTCTGTTTTGTTTTCCCCTATGCAGAAAACAACTTTTAATTTATTATTTAGTGAACTCTCAAGTTTGTTCTTAAGCATTGTGTCGGTATCTCCTTCTAAACGATTATCAGAATGGCCAACAATCACGTACTGGGCACCAATACTTTTAATCATTAATGGGCTGACAGACCCTGTGTTAGCTCCAAAATTATCTACGTGGTAGCAGTTTTGAGCTCCAATAGAAATTTTTTTTTTAGAAAAAAAATTTGCAAAACTCTCAACTAAAGTAAATGGAGGTGTAATAACAACTTTATATTTCTTGTTGAATTTTTTGTCAGATTCAACAAATTTATTTATCTTATTGAGCACATCAACCGATTTAGGAACTCCAAACATCTTCCAATTACCAATAAAGTACTTCATGTTGTTTGCCATATTTAATGTTTTAATCTATAGGTGTAAAATAAAACACTCTAATAGATTAAAAAAATGCTTACTTCAATAAAAAAAATTACAACTTCCTTTTTTGCAAAAGTTCTAATAGCTATAATTATTCTGCCCTTTTTATTTTGGGGAATGGGGGATGTTTTTCGAGGTGGCAATCAAAATATACTAGCTACCGTGGACTCTGAAAAAATAAGTGCTCAAGTTTTTGCACAATATGTGAATAGACTTAACTTGAGTGATGAGCAAAGAAAAAATCTAAGTAAAAGTGATTTATTAGATAAAATTTTATCTGAATATGTGGGTAAAAAAATTATTAATTTAGAAATAGTTGACCAAGAGATTAATTTAAGCAACCAGTCACTAAGAGAGATTATAATCAACGACAAAACTTTTCTGCAAAATAATAAATTTTCTCGAACAAAATATGAAAAATTTTTACTTGAAAGTAGTATAAGCGCACAAATTTTTGAACAAAATATTGCTGAACAAGAAAAAAAAAGACAACTATTAACATTTTTATCTGAGGGAGTTCTTCTACCCCAGGCATTAATTAAAAAAGAATTTGAAAACGAAAATCAGATAAAATCTATTCAATATTTAGAGTTGGATAAATTGTATAAAGATGTTCAGATTAAAGACGAAGCAATTAAAAAATCCTATGCATCTAACAAAGATCTTTTTACCCAAGAGTTTAAAAGAATTAATTACACTGAACTTTTACCAATTAATTTAACGGGACAAAAACAATATAACGAAGCTTACTTTGCCAAGATCGACGAAATTGAAAATTCTATTTTAGATGGTGGTAAAATGGATGACTTTGTAAAAATGTTTAATCTTACACTAACAAATATAAAAGAAACAAATCGTCTTAAAAAAGATAAGTCTGGCAAAAATATTTTAAAAATAGAAAATGATTTTTTTTCTGAAATATTTACAACGAATAATATAAAAAAACCTAGATTAATAAATATTAATAACAAATATTACATAAGTGAAGTAACTAATACTGAGCAAATAAGTAGAACTTTAAATGATGTAGAAATTAAACAGGCAATAATTTCTCAATTAAAAATTAAACATATTATCGAAAAGAATACAAAAATTGTACAAGAAATGACAAATGGAAATTTTAAAAAAAAAGAGTTTGACAATTTTGGAAAAACTAACGGGATTGAAATTAAAAAAATTACACTTAAAGATATTAAAGATGAGACAATTTTTGCCACCGGAATAATTAAAGAAATTTTTAAAGTGAAGGACGGTGAGGTACAATTAATTACAAACAGTATGTTAACGAAAAATTACATAGTTTTTGTAGAAAAAACATCAAAACTAAAATTTAATAAAAATACAAAAGATTATGAATTGTACAAATCTAAAGCTAAATTGAGTTTGTCAAATCAAATATACGGTACTTTTGATAAAACTATTAGCAACAAGTATAATATTGAAATAAATCAAAAAGTTTTAAGTCGTGTTAAGAATACCCTCTAATGAAACTAAATATTAGTTTTAATTCTTTTAAAAAAAACCACAAGTTAAAGAAAGATCAAATACTTTATAGAGTAAAAAACTGTAAAGACTACCAGCACGTTGAGAATATATTTAATTTTGTGTTAGTTGAAAAAAATAGTTTTATATTTGAATCTGTTGAGAAAGGAATAACTAGAGGAAGATACACTATTGTAGGTCTTAAACCAGATAAAATATGGGACATAAATAAAAACATTATTACTGAAAAATTTAACGGAAAGAAAAAAATTATAAAAAAAAAACCATTAAATTTTTTAAATAACCTAATAAATAATTTTAACTGTAAAATTCCTAGTGCTATTCCTAAGATGGCAGCAATGCTAGTTGGTTATTTTTCTTACGACATTATTAGATTTGTAGAAAAAATACCAAACAAATGTATTGATGATCTTAAAATTCCTGACGTGCGATTACTTAGACCAAGAAATCTCATAATTTATGACAACCTAAAAAAAAAAATATATTTTATTGAAAATATTTATGCCGAAACAAAAATTAAAAATTATTTTGAAAAGTATCAATCAATAAGAACTAAATTCGAAACTTTTGAAGATTATAGCAATATTAAATTACCTATAAAATTTACCTTTCAAAGAAATAAAAATAAAATAAAAAGTAATATTTCTAAAAATCAATTTAAAAATAATGTAAAAAAAGCAAAAAAATATATCGCTAAGGGTGATGTATTTCAGGTAGTTTTAAGCCAGAGATTTGAAAGAAAAATAAATAAAACTCCACTTGAAATTTATAATTATTTAAGAATATCAAATCCTTCTCCGTTTATGTTTTATTTTAATTTTGGGGACTTTAAAATTCTTGGAAGTAGCCCCGAGATTTTAGTTAGACTAAGAGATAATAAAATAACTATTAGACCTATTGCTGGGACAAGGCCTAGAGGAAAATCAAAAGAGCAAGATTTAAAATATGAAAATGATCTTTTAAAAGACAAAAAAGAACTATCAGAACACCTGATGTTACTTGACCTCGGTAGAAATGACGTGGGAAAAGTTTCAAAAATTAATACTGTTAAGGTTACTGAAAGTTTCAATGTAGAAAAATACTCTCATGTTATGCATATAGTCTCTAATGTAGAAGGTGAATTTGATAACAAAAATTCAATATTTGAATCTTTACTTTCTGGGTTTCCTGCAGGAACTGTTAGCGGAGCTCCAAAAATAAGAGCAATGGAGATTATTGATAAATTAGAAAAAAATAAAAGAAAACTTTACGCAGGTGGCATAGGGTATTTTACTTCTAGCAAAGAATTTGACACTTGCATTACCTTGAGAACAGCTTTGATTAAAAATAAAAAATTTTATGTACAGTCTGGAGCTGGAATTGTCGCTGATAGCGTTCCAGAAAAAGAATATCAGGAAACTGTTAATAAAGCTAAAGCACTAATGAAGGCAGTGGACTAAATGAAAGTGCTACTTATAGATAATTACGACAGTTTTACTTACAACTTGTTTCATTATATTTCAAAGTTTAATTGTAGTGTTGACGTTATTCGTAATGATAAAATAAAATCTAAAGACATTATTAAAAATAGATATAAAA
>Ga0307986_10002593_pt1 | contig 12885 bp, 12 predicted proteins | sample EllFjometageno82_FD_203170 | JGI IMG/M metagenome (GOLD analysis project Ga0307986, IMG submission 203170) | Marine microbial communities from Ellis Fjord, Antarctic Ocean - #82 | ecosystem: Environmental > Aquatic > Marine > Unclassified | place: Southern Ocean | collected 2014-10-09
AATACATGGTAAAAATTTAATTGGTTCATTCTACCAACCAAAAGTAGTTATTTCCGATGTTGAAATTTTAAAAAGTTTACCAAAAAGAGAATTAATTTGTGGGTATGCTGAAATTTTAAAACACTCTTTAATTTTAGAAACTAATTTTTTTAATTGGCTCAAAAATAATACCAAACAATTACTAATCAATAGAAATTTAAATTTTTTAAAAAAAGCTATTGTTGAGAGTTGTAAAACTAAAATCTATTTTGTTAACAAAGATGTTTATGAAAAAAATATTAGAATGATACTAAACTTTGGTCACACTTTTGCTCATGCAATCGAAGCACAAAATAATTATACAAAAAGAATAAATCATGGAGAAGCTGTGCTCATGGGTATGATGATGGCTACTAAATTTTCTTATATAAAAAAATTATGCAGTTTAGATACTCTTGACAAATTAAAAAAAATTTATAGCTCCAATAATTTAAAATATGATATTAAAAAATATTTTAAAAAAAGTGAATACAATAAAATTGCTAACTATATGAGTTCTGATAAAAAAAATAATGATAAGAAAATTAATCTAATTTTGTTAAAAAAAATTGGTCTTACGACACAACCAAACATGTACAAAATTTCTAATTTTGAATTAAAACAAGTATTTAAGAAAATTATTTAATTTTTATTTCTAAAGCATGAATTTTAGTTTTCAATTCGCTCGCAAGAACTGTCATAATTTCCCTTTGAGCATCAATTTTATTTAACGAGCTTAAATAAATAGATTGGATTTCAATTTTTAGATAGTATTTTTCAGAATTAAAAGACCTGTGTTTCTCATGTAGATAGGTGTTATCTATTACAGAAAATTTTTCTATTTTAATATTTTTCTTAATTTTATTTTCTATAAAGCTTAAAAAATCATTCATATAATCTCAATTTACTATATAACTACCTTTTTTATATGAAAATTATTTGTGATTGGGAAAATTGTGATCAAATCGGCAGCTATAAGGCACCACTAGAAAAAGATAATAGTAAAAGGTACAGGTTGCTATGTCTAGAACATATCAAAATTTTTAACAAAAAATGGAATTATTTTTCTGATATGACCGATCAACAAGTTGAGTATTTTGTTAAATCAGATTTAACTTGGCATAAAGCAACAAAAAGTTTTAGCTCTTCTGACAACTTTTTTAATATTCTTTGGAACAATGCATTAGAAGATAAGTTAAATATTTTTAAATCTGAAAGTTTTAATGAATATAAAAGAACCCAGTTAAGCAATACTGATAGAGACGCGTTTGATGCCATGGATCTAAAATATGACGCTAAATGGGAAGAAATTCAAAAACAATTTAAAACTCTTGTAAAGAAATATCATCCTGATAAAAATCAGGGAAGTAAAAAATTTGAAGAAAAGCTTAAAAAAATTACTCTAGCATACAGCCAACTTAAGATGGTTGAGGGAAAAAAAAAATGACAAATTTATCAACGTTTAAAAAACCAGATATTAAAATATCTGTAAAACAAACTTTCGGTATAGATACCGATATGGAAATAGATGCATTTTCAAAAAAAAATGATTTTGTTCCAAAGATTGATCAAGACTACAAATTTGATAGAGACACAACGCTAGCCATATTATCAGGGTTTGCATTTAACAAACGAGTCTTGATTCAAGGTTTTCACGGAACAGGAAAATCTACTCACATCGAACAAGTTGCAGCAAGATTGAATTGGCCATGTGTTAGGGTTAATTTAGATAGCCATGTTAGCAGAATAGATCTTATCGGAAAAGATGCGATTGTTTTGCAAGATGGGAAACAGGTTACTGAATTTAAAGAAGGGATTTTACCTTGGTCGATCCAAAATCCAGTTGCACTAGTATTTGACGAATATGACGCTGGTAGACCTGATGTGATGTTTGTTATTCAAAGAGTACTTGAGAGTGATGGAAATTTTACATTGCTTGATAAAAATAAAGTTATTAGCCAGCATGATTGTTTTCGAATGTTTGCAACAACTAATACTATAGGTCTTGGTGATACAACTGGACTTTACCATGGAACTCAACAAATTAATCAAGGTCAGATGGATAGATGGAATATTGTAACGACTCTTAATTACTTACCTTTTGAAAAAGAGTTAGAAATAATCTTAGCAAAAAATAAAAATTACAGCTCTAAAGAGGGTAAAGAAAAAATTTCTAATATGATTAAAGTTGCAGATCTAACAAGAAAAGGTTTCGTAAATGGAGATATATCGACAGTTATGAGTCCTAGAACAGTTTTACACTGGGCTGAGAATACAAAAATATTTAATGATCACGGATATGCTTTTAGGTTAACTTTTTTAAATAAATGTGACGACCTAGAAAAGAAAATTATTTCTGAATACTATCAAAGATGCTTTGGTGAAGACCTTCCGGAATCATCAATCAATGTCACTATTTCCTAAATGGAGAAAAAGACTGAGAGAATAGAAAGTTTCAAAAGAGCAATTACTTCTACAGTAAGGTCAATTATTGGCAATCAACACGTAGATGTAATTTTTGGTAGTGTAGCGAATAAAAAAAATAAAAAAACTATTAACCTCCCAGACCTTAAGAATGTAAATAATAGATTTGACTATATAGAAACAAGAGCTTTAGCAGACTCTGAAGCGTTACGTTTAAAATGTTCAGATATAAATATTTATAATTCTTTTGAACCTCAAGGTAATACTTCAAAACTATTGTACGCTGCAGCAGAAAAGATTAGATATGAAAATGTTGGATCCTCGTATTTTAAAGGTATTAAAGAAAATTTAAATTATTTTTATGAAATTAAGAGCAAAGAAAAAGTAGAAAATAAAAACAATAATCATGAATTTTTAGATGCTTTTGAATACTATTTAAGAAGCAATATTTCTAGATTTAATAAAAATAAAAATTTAGAAAAAAAATATAAAAAATATAAGAAGAAATTAGATACAAAACTAAAAAACAAATTAGATGCACTAAATAATTCACTTTTAGACCAAAAAAAATTTAATGCTCTAATCTCAAAAATTATTTCACAATTAAAAATAGATGGGAGCATCGAACCTGATCAAAAAGAAGACAATCAAAAAGATGCTGATAATTTAGATAACCAAACTAAAGAAACGAACAATCAAAGCTCTAAAGATAATGAAAATAACGAGATATCTTCTGATGGTAGCTTGCCTGTCGCTGATCAACTATCGTCCGAAAATGATAAAGAAATTGAAGTTAGCAAAGAGGATAACGATCTTAATACACCAAATAATAAAAAAAGATCAAATGAAAATTTTGGAGACTCAATATATAAATCTTATACTCAAGAATTTGATGAAGTTATTGCTGCGGAAGAACTTGAAAGTGAAGAAGAGCTTTTAAGATTGAGACAGAATTTAGACCAACAACTGTTAGGCTTAAAAAATTTTATTTCTAAGTTAGCTAATAAATTACAAAGAAAACTATTAGCAAAACAAAATAGATCCTGGGAGTTTGATCTAGAAGAAGGTTCATTAGACACCTCAAAGTTAACAAGAATTATTATAGACCCTTTAAATTCACTTTCTTTTAAAAAAGAAAAAGATATCAAATTTAAAGACACTCTTGTGACCATTTTAATTGATAATTCAGGATCTATGCGAGGGAAACCAATTTCAGTAGCAGCTATATGTGCTGACATTTTAGCAAGAACTTTGGAAAGATGTTCTGTCAAAGTTGAAATATTAGGTTTCACCACCAAACATTGGAAAGGTGGACAGAGCAGGACAAAATGGATGAACAGTCAAAAACCTTTATTTCCTGGTCGGTTGAACGATCTAAGACATATAATTTATAAATCTGCCGACACCCCATGGAGACAATCAAAAAATAATATTGGTTTAATGCTTAAAGAAGGACTTTTAAAAGAAAATATTGATGGGGAAGCTTTAAAATGGGCTTACAATAAAATTCTCAAACGAAAAGAAGAAAGAAAAATTTTAATGGTTATATCTGATGGTGCTCCAGTAGATGATTCTACTTTATCTACAAACACAAGTGACTTTTTAGAAAATAATTTAAAACAAACAGTTAAATGGATAGAAAAAAGTTCTTCTGTTGAGCTGTCAGCTATTGGTATCGGCCATGATGTGACAAGATATTATAATAAAGCAATTAAAATTGCAGACGTTCAAGATCTTGGTGACGTTATGATTAATCAACTAACAAACTTGTTTAGTGAAGAAAAGAAAAAAACTATTCACTAAATAAATATTTTTAACTATCTAGCTATAATATATTTAAAAACTTTCACTTATACTTTTATCGCGTATTTTTATTAGTAGTAGTCTAAAAGGTATTAACATCAAAAAAGCCATTAAAAATTTTACAAATAAGTCTCCAAAAGCAAGGGTTACCCAAGGGATGCCTGTTCCTAAAAAAGAAATTGAAAAAAATAAAAACGTATCAATAATTGAACCCAAGATTGATGAGGTTATCGGAGCTATAAACCAAACATTATTTCTAAGTTTTTGAAAAATTTCTATATCTATAAGTTGTGCAACTAGAAAAGCGGCACCTGATCCTATGGCTATTCTAATTGATATAACATCTTCAAAATTTGTAGAAACAAAAAGCGTTAATAAAATTCCAAATATAAAACCAAAATATACTAATTTTCTAGCTTTTTCTTTTCCAAATCTTCTATTTGCTAAATCAGTTATTAAAAATGTTATGGGATAACTGAATGCTCCATAGGTAAGTATGTTCTGTAAATTAAATTTACTTATTGGAAACTGTACAAGATAATTTGAAACGATAATAACTACTCCCATAAGAATTGAGAGTAGTAAAAATAAACTTTTATCGGATTTTATATCTCTAGACACTAGGTCGTTAAGTTAATGCTAATTTTTAATTTCTGAGCTTTTTTAGAAAGTTTTTGTTTTTTTACTGACTTTAGATACTGGTCAAGACCACCTTTAAAATCTACTGATCGTACTGCTGCATTTGTGACTTTTAATGAAATATTTTTTTTCAATTTATCGCTTGTAAAGGTAACTTTTTTCAAGTTAGGCAAAAACCTTCTTTTAGTCTTGTTGTTAGAATGACTAACATTGTGACCCTTTAAAGGTGATACTCCTGTAAGTTCGCATCTTTTAGACATAAATAAATTTGATTGTTGTATAATTCCTGTATTTAGTATGGTCAAGTTAATATATCTAGATTGACAATGAAACAACCAAATAATATGAAATTTAATGGACTTTTACTTACCTATTGCTCAAGTACAAGTTAGCATCATTACAATTTTAATTTTAAGCTTTGCTGTTGGTTTTTTATCAGGAATATTTGGCATAGGTGGAGGTGTTTTAATGACCCCTATTCTTATTTTTTTAGGAATACCGGCAACGTATGCTGTGGCTAATGTTGCTAATACTGTTTTAGGGATATCTGTTTCTGGAGCTACCACTCATTGGTACAAAAAAACTTTAGACTACAAAATGGGTTTTATGATTGTAATTGGTGGACTAGCTGGTGCTATTTTGGGAATGCAAATTTTTAAATATCTACGAGAAATTGGTAATATTAATACAATCATAGCATTGCTTTACGTTTACTTGTTAGTAATAATAGGAACACTTATTTTTGTTGAAGGAGTTAAAGAAGTAACGGCTTTAAAAAAAAAAATAATACTTAAAAAAAAATTGCATACACATTATTGGATTCATGGTCTTCCATTTAGAATACGATTTAGTAAGTCTAAAGTATATGAAAGTGCATTAACTCCAATCATCTTAGGATTTGTTGTTGGTTTATTTGCATCTATTATGGGAATTGGTGGAGCTTTCTTGATGGTTCCGGCAATGATTTATTTAATTGGTATGCCAACCAAATTAATTCCAGGAACTTCTTTGTTTGTTACTATTTTTATCACAGGATTTGTAGTTATAGCACATGCTGTACAGTTTAAGTCTATTGATCTTGTATTGGTTTCTTTTTTATTATTTGGATCAATTATAGGTTTACATATAGGTTTAAAAGTTTCTGAAAAATTAAATGCATCAGAATATAAAGCGTTGTTGGCTATTTTATTAATAGTCATTGGAATTTTTATGGGTGTGAAAACATTTATATTTAATAAAAGTGCCGATTTTTTGAGAATCATTCCTGTACCTGATTTTAATTCTGAATTAACTCTTTTAGTAATAAATTTAGCAAAAAACTCACCTATAATTTATGCCTCTTTATCTGTTCTGTTTGTTGTTTTTGTAGGTTTTATTTTTTCTTACATTAGAGAATTAATTCATCATTTTAGATATTCAAAAATTAAGAATTAATACCAATAGCTTGTTGGATATTGCTTATTTTTTCTTTTTTTAAAATTTCAATTAATTCTTTTTTGATATTTTTTACCACACCAGGACCTTTATAGACCATTCCGGTATAAAGTTGAATTGCCGTAGCTCCTGCTGCAATTTTTTCGAAAGCACTTTGCCCACTATCAATGCCCCCAACACCAATAATAGGTACACTTCCCTTATTGGATTTGTAGAAATTTTTAATGAATTTTAATGATAATTTTTGCAATGGTAGCCCTGACAAACCTCCTACTTCATTTTTTTTTATGTCAGATAAATCTTTTCTACTCTCATTTGAGGTATTCGTTAGTATTATTCCATCAATATTAAACTTCAATACTAGCTCATTGATATTGCTAATTTCTTTTTCTTCTATGTCAGGAGAAATTTTTAAGGCTATCGGACATTTTATTTTCTTAATTTTTTTTAATTTATTAAGTTTGCTTAGAAGGTTGGATAAAAGTTTTTCTTCATGAAAGTTTCTTAAGCCTTCGGTGTTTGGTGATGAAATATTAACAGTAATATAACTAGCTAAATTATTTAACTTATTAAAACATTCAAGAAAATCTGAGGTCTTGTCTTTTGTCTCTTTATTTGGGCCAATATTAATTCCTAGGAAATCTTCAGGCGGGTTTTCAACTAAACGATCTGAAACTATTTCTATACCATCGTTGTTAAAGCCTAATCTGTTTATCATTGCCTTGTCTTTCTCAAGCCTAAATATTCTAGGCTTGGGATTCCCTAATTGGCTCTTAGGAGTAATTGTTCCTACCTCGACAAAACCAAAACCAAGCTTAAATAAAGAGTTATAAACTTCAGCACTTTTATCAAAACCAGCCGCTAACCCAATTGGATTTTTTAGTTTTTTTTTAAATAGTTCTGTGGCTAGTATTTCTTCACCCTCAACCTTAAAGAAACTTTTTGGTATAAGATTAAGTTTTAAGGATTTAATTGCTAAATCATGAGCAACTTCTGGATCTAAGCCAAAAATATAAGGTCTTAAAAGTGAAAACATTTATTTATTATTTATTTTTTTATTAATTAGTTCAATTGTTTCTTTAACGCCAAAAAAACTTATAAAGAAACCCATTCTTGGACCATCTACACTGCCAAAAAGTACTTCATAAATTAATATAAACCATTCTCTTAATTTTTTTTCGTATCCATTTTCTTTTCCTGTTGAGTATACTACGGTTTGTATGTCTTCTGGTTTTGCATCCTGTAAGATTAACTCAAGTTTTTTTGCTAAACTTATAAGGGCTTTTTTTTCACTTTCATTAGGAACTTTGTAGATTTTACTTGGTTCCACTTTATCTTTATAATAATTAATTGCGTATTCAGTCAATTGATCAAAAATAGGATAGTTTTCAGGTTTAATATCTGTGTGAAATCTTTGTATAAACTTCCATAAAATTTCTTTGCTTTCAGCGTTACTAGAACCAACTAAATTTAAAAGCATAGAAAAAGTCATAACTATTTTTTCTTTAGGTGGATTTCCATTATGGACATGCCAGACTGGATTTAACAATTTTTCCTTAATTTCTTGTTTAGGAAACGTTTCAATTAATGAAAGATACTCATCAACTGCTTTTGGCACTACGTCTGAGTACAGTTTTTTTGCTCGTGTTGGATTTTGGTACATATAAAGAGACAAGCTTTCAGGTGAAGCATATCTTAGCCATTTGTCTATTGTGATTCCATTTCCTTTTGATTTAGAGATTTTTTCACCCTTTTCGTCTAAAAATAATTCATACGCAAATCCATTTGGCGGTCTCTTGCCTAGTATTTTACAAATTTTATTTGAAAGTATTGCACTTTCAGTTAGATCTTTTCCGTACATTTCAAAGTCAACATCAAAAGTAAACCATCTCATAGCCCAATCTACTTTCCATTGTAATTTACACTCTCCATTTATTATTTGGGTTTCTAATTTTTTTCCATTGTTGTCAAAAATAACTGTTCCATTTTTTTTATTCATTTCTAGCAGCGGAATTTCTAAAACTTTTCCTGTCACCGGACATATTGGTAGAAATGGGCAATATGTTTTTTTTCTCTCGCTTCTAAGTGTGGGTAGAATAATTTCCATTATTTCTTCATATTTTTCTAAAACACGCATTAATGAATTATTAAATTGTCCATTTTTATAATTTTCAGTAGAACTCTTGAAATTAAATTTGAAATTAAACTTATTTAAGAAATCTTTGAGCATTTCATTATTATGCTTTCCAAAACTATCAAACTTATTAAATGGATCTGGAATACTTGTTAAAGGTTTGCCAAGATTTTCTATAAGAACTTTATTATTGGGTATATTTTCAGGCACTTTTCTCAAACCATCCATGTCATCAGAAAAAGTTATAAGGTCTGTGTCAATATTTTGAATATGATTAAGTGCATTTATCATCATAGTAGTTCTTGCCACTTCACCGAAAGTGCCAATATGTGGCAAACCACTGGGGCCGTATCCAGTTTGAAAAATAATTTTATCTTTAGATTTTATTAAATCTTTTCTATCTTTTAAAAGTTTTCTAATTTCAACAAATGGCCAGGAAGAAGTTGATTGAATTAATTTAACATCAAGCATAAGAGTGGTTTATTAAATTTTATAGATAAAATACAGATATAATTACAAGATAATATGTTGAATTTTATAGGCATTTAAATAATCTATTTTTTATCATGACTTCAAACAAAACTGTTTTTTTTATAATAGGAACTTTATTAATAATCTTAGGTTTCTTTATGTTGATCCCTTATGGAGTGCAAATATTATATAAAGAAAATAGTCACAGCTTCCTATCATCTTCGTTTATTACTATTTTAATTGGCACAATGTTTGTGTTGGCTAACTTGCAGGAAAAGTACCAATTAAATCTTAAACAAACATTTTTATTTTCAACTTTTACATGGATTGCTGTGGCTTTGTTTGGTTCTCTGCCCTTTATTCTTTCTGATCTTAATTTTTCGTTTAGTGACTCATTTTTTGAAAGCATGTCTGGAATAACTACAACTGGCTCTACTGTTATTACAAATTTAGACAGTTCACCTAAAAGTATATTACTGTGGAGAGCTATTATGCAATGGCTTGGTGGCGTTGGTATAATCGTAATGGCTATTACTGTACTGCCTCTACTAAAAGTCGGCGGAATGCAACTATTTAAAATAGAAAGTTCAGATAAACCAGAAAAAATTTTACCAAAAGCTACCCAAGTTGCTTTTATTATAATTTTTACGTATTTAATTTTAACTTTATGTTGTGCTTTTTTTTATAAAATTTTGGGAATGAATTTTTTTGACAGTATAGCTCACGCGATGACAACAATCGCTACAGGAGGTTTTTCTACGCACAATGAATCAATAGGTTATTTCAAAAACTCAAATATAGAAATAGTCGCTACAATATTTATTGTTCTAGGTAGTATACCGTTTATTTCTTATTTGAAATTTATAAAAGGAAATAAAAAAATTTTTTTTCAAGATGTTCAAATTAAAGGTTTAGTTTATCTTTTGATTTTTTCTACTTTTATCATGTCTGTATATTTATTATTTAATAATGACAATAATTTCTTAATTGAGAAAGTGAGAATAGCTTCCTTTAATGTAGTGTCCATTTTATCTGGAACTGGATATGTAACCAATGATTTTAGTTTATGGGGAAAATTTCCATTAATTTTTTTTCTATTCTTAATGTTTATAGGAGGCTGCGCAGGATCTACAGCTTGTGGAATAAAAATATTTAGGTTTCAGTTGTTATTTTTATTTATAAACAACCAAATTAAAAAAATAATTTATCCAAATAGTGTATTTATTTTAAAATATAATAATCAAAAAATTACTGATGATTATATGAACTCAGTAATTATTTTTATTTTTGCTTATTTATTTATATTTATTCTAACTGCTATGTTACTTTCAATAACAGGTCTAGATTTCATATCTTCAATTTCTGGTGCGGCAACTTCAATATCTAACGTTGGTCCTGGTCTTGGTGAAATGATAGGGCCAAATGGAAACTTTAAGTCAATCCCTGATATCTCTAAATGGATATTATCATTTGGCATGTTACTTGGTCGGTTAGAATTATTTGCTGTCTTAATATTATTCTTCCCATCTTTTTGGAGAAATTAAACTAAATGAAAATAGAAAAAATTTTAGAACCTTACTTAGATCATAGAATGTTAAGGATTTTGCTGCTTGGTATAATGAGTGGTTTTCCCTGGGTTCTAATAGGCAGCGCTTTAAGTTTGTGGTTAAAAGAAAATGACCTAAGTAGAAGTACAATAGGTTGGGCTGGATTGATATTTGGGGTATATGCTATTAATTTTTTATGGGCCCCTTTAGTAGATAGATTGCACATACCATTCTTGTCAAAAAAAATAGGTCACAGGAAATCTTGGATAATTTTAATGCAAATAATTATTTTTATTTCTTTGTTAATTTGGAGTTTTTTAGACCCAAATAAAAATCTATGGCTAATAATTGCTGTGGGGTTAGGAATAGCAATATCCTCAGCAACTCAAGATATAACGATAGATGCTTTGAGAATTGAGCAAATAGGAGAAAATGAAAAAGATTTATTACCTGCTGGGGCAGCCATCTCTGTGGTTGGTTGGTGGACTGGTTACAAAATTGGAGGTTTAATATCTTTAATTAGTGCTGACATACTTCAAAAACAAGGTGTTGAAAATTATTGGCAAATATCTTTTGTAATTCTTTCGTTTATCATTGCACTTTGTAGTGTGGGTTTACTGTTTGTTCCAGAAAGAAAATCTGAAGATAAAATAAAAATACAAAAATTAGCAGATCAAAAAATAATAGATAAAATTGGAGCTTCTAATAATTTTATCAAAATTTTTGCTTGGTTTTATGGAACTGTAATCAGTCCACTGATTAGTTTTTTTAAAAAAAATACTTTAAGCGTTGCGTTTGCAATACTCAGTTTTGTTTTTTTATTTAAAATTGGAGAAGCTTTTCTTGGAAGAATGTCTTTAGTATTTTACAAGGAAATTGGTTTTTCTAAAACTGACATAGCCTTATATTCAAAGGGTATTGGCTGGCTGACGACCATAACATTTACTTTACTAGGTGGTTTATTTGCAGTTCGAATGGGTTTAGTTAAAGCGATGTTTCTATCAGGTATTTTGATGGCTTTAACAAATCTTATGTTTTCAGTTTTAGCTTGGTATGGTAATTCTGAAATTTTATTTGCTTTCACTGTACTAATAGATGATTTAGCTGCTGCTTTTGCTACTGTTGCATTTGTAGGTTTTATTTCTGCTTTGGTAGATAGAACTTACACAGCAACACAGTATGCTTTACTTGCTTCTATAGGTACAGCTGGAAGAACTCTTTTTTCTTCATCCTCAGGTATGGTAGTCGACTGGCTAAATGGAGATTGGATAATATTTTTTATTATTACAGCATTAATGGTTATTCCATCATTAGTCTGTTTATTCTTAATTAGGAAAAAACTTAATTTAAATGAATAATATTTTCACAAATAACTATTCTGTGGTCAACCTTTACAAAAAGAGTTCTTTAAAGACAAAAATAATCACTCAAATGATTTATGGAGAAAGCTTTAAGATAATTAATAAATCTTCTAAATGGATAAAAATAAAAATTAAAAATGACGGCTACATAGGGTATGTAAAAAATAAAAAATTTTCTTCTTATTTAAAGCCAACACATAAAGTTTGTACTTTGTCTGCAAATATTTATAGAAATTCTAATTTTAAAAATAAGATTGGAAAACTGTCATATGCTTCTAAAATAAAAGTGGAAAAAATAAACTCAAGATTTGCTAAATTTCAAAATAAATGGATTCAAATAAAAAATATTAAAACTATTAATTATAAAAATAAAAATATTTTTAAAGATATTAAAATATTTAAAAATGTAAAATATAAATGGGGTGGAAAAACTTTTAATGGTATTGATTGCTCTGCCTTGATTCAGGTTTGTTTAAATTTTAATAATAGATTTTGTCCAAGAGATACTAATCAGCAAATTAATTTTTTTAAGAAAAAAACTAATTTAATCCATGTAAAAAAAAATGATATTATTTACTGGAAAGGCCATGTGGCATTAGCGTTATCTACTAATAAACTTATTCATGCTTACGGTCCTAGAAAAAAAACACTCATTATGGATATTAAAAAAACAATAGATTTAATAAAAAGAACTGCAAATTTAAATGTTATTTCTATAAAAAGAATTTAATTAGGACAAGGTGGTTTCAGTCTCCCTCCACCACCTTAATATTAATATTACTTGATTCGTTTAAATAAACTTAACTCGTTATAAGTGTATCTGTATAGGTTTACTGGAGAGAAAAAAATTTAGGTCCTTGATACGGTTGCCCGTATACACGCTTTTCAAGCGTGCGCCTTCAACCTTGCGGCTTAGAATTGTTGATTGACTTACAATTTATTTTTAAGACTTTAAAAAATTGGTCTAGCGACGACCATATGACGACCGATCTAAATTAAAATTTTAGTTTAAATCCTAAATTTCCACTTAAGCTTTTAACATCCTGATTAGTAT
>Ga0307986_10002594_pt1 | contig 12884 bp, 8 predicted proteins | sample EllFjometageno82_FD_203170 | JGI IMG/M metagenome (GOLD analysis project Ga0307986, IMG submission 203170) | Marine microbial communities from Ellis Fjord, Antarctic Ocean - #82 | ecosystem: Environmental > Aquatic > Marine > Unclassified | place: Southern Ocean | collected 2014-10-09
CTTATGTTGTTTATATTTACTTTCCTCTCAAGCTTTGTTTCTCGTGCAATTTTCAACAATAATTGATTTTGCTTTAATATAATATTTAAATTATAATCTGCCTCAACGTAATCTGGCTTAATCTCTAACGCTTTTTTATAATTCACTTCAGCCTCACTAAATCTAAAAAGTTTATCTTGAGTGACGCCTAGGTTGTAATAAGCGACTGCAAAATCAGGCCGAATTTCTAACGCTTTTTTATAACTTGCTTCGGCTTCATCAAGTCTATTTAGTCTCTTTAATGTAAAAGCTAAGTTATTATAGGCTTCAGCATGATCTGGTTTAAATTCTATTGCTTTTATATAATTTTTTTCAGCTTCATACAGTTTATTGAGTTTTTCCTGTGTGACGCCTAAATTATAATAAGCAACTACAAGGTCGGGCTTAAATTCAATAGCCTTTTTAAAACTAACTTCTGCTTCGGCTAATCTTCCAAGTTTATTAAGTATGGCACCTATATTTGTATGCGTTTCAGCATGTTCTGGCTTAATATTTAATATACTCTGAAAAATATCTTTGGCCTCCTCAAGCTTACCTGTACTAAGTGCTAGTTTGGCCTGCTGTTGTATTTGATCAATAGACAAGTCCATGAACTATTCTTTATCAGTTTAATTGTTGAATGTCTTTTTTTCTAACACTATGCTGATAATTTAAATAATGTTCCACTAAATTCCCAGGGAGAAGAGTTTAGATCCGTGCTAACATAGGTCCTAACTTAAAATGCACCCTAGTGTGAAACAACAATACACTCAAAGACCATGAATCGATCATAGAGTTTTTTAGACATCGCCCATAAAATCACCATTAAATCCAAAGTAAATGTTTTAATAAATGTGGAATACCAACGATTACAAAAATTTAAGTAGTCTTCTAATAATTGATTATTATCGTTGGTACTAAAAGATAATTTAAAAATCTTATAGGATAATATGGGACTAAGAGTGTATTGCCCTTTTATCTACTGATAAAGCTGCTTCTTTTACAGCTTCTGAGAATGTTGGGTGTGCATGGCACGTTCTTGCAATATCTTCAGCGCTTGCACCAAATTCCATTGCAACCCCAATTTCTCCGATTAATTCACCAGCATGAGGTCCAATAATATGTGCTCCTAAAACTCTATCCGTTTTTTCATCAGCTAAAATTTTAACAAAACCTTCTGCTTCATCAATCGCTTTTGCTCTTGAGTTCGCCATAAATGAAAATTTACCTATTTTATATTTTATACTTGCTTCTTTTAATTGTTCTTCAGTCTTACCTATTGAAGCAACTTCTGGTGTTGTATAAACAACACCTGGAATAATATCATAATTAACATGCCCTGATTGTCCTGCAATATTTTCTGCAACTGCTATCCCCTCATCTTCAGCTTTGTGCGCTAACATTGGTCCATCTATTACATCACCAATTGCATAAATATTACTTATATTTGTTTGAAATTTTTTATCTGTTTTAATTCTTTTTTTCTCATCTAACTTAACACCAATTGCATCTAAATTTAAATTATCAGTATTTGGTTTTCTACCAACAGATATAAGTGCGACATCACAATCAAAATTAATTTTTTTTCCATCTTTATCAGATGTTGAAACCATGGCACCTTTAGTGCTTTTTTTAATTCCTTCTACTTTAGTTTGCATATGAAAATTAATTCCCTGTTTCTTTAAAATTTTCATAAATTCTGCAGATACTTCTCTATCCATTCCTGGCGTAATATGATCAAGAAATTCTATCACATGAACTTCAGCGCCTAATCTAGACCAAACAGAACCCATTTCTAACCCTATATAACCTCCCCCAACTACAACCATTTTTTTTGGAACAGCTTGCAAAGTTAATGCACCTGTTGAAGATACAATTATTTTTTCATCAAATTCCATACCTGGTAATTCTACTGGTACAGATCCTGTGCTAATTACAGTTTTTTCTGTTTCTATAATAGTTTCTTTTTTTTGATCATCTAAAATAGAAATTTTATTTGCTGATTTAAAACTTCCAGTGCCCTTAAAATATGTAACCTTATTTTTTTTAAATAAAAATTCCACACCTTTAGTTAGGATAGTTACTGCTTTATCTTTGTTTTTCATCATTTTTTCAAGATTAAGTTTTACTTCTCCAACTTCTATTCCAAGTTTAGAAAAGTTTTGCGCTTTATGATAATTTTCTGAAATATTTAATAAATTTTTAGAAGGTATACACCCAACGTTTAAACAGGTTCCACCTAACGATCCTCTAGATTCTATACATGCAGTTTTAAGACCCAATTGTGCTAGTCTTATCGCACAAACATAACCTCCTGGACCTCCACCTATTACAACTACTTGAAATTTATCTAACATTTAAATATTTAAAAATAACCTTCTTGGATCTTCTAAATTTTCTTTTACCATTTTTAAAAATGAAACTGATTCTTTTCCATCAATAATTCTATGGTCATAAGATAACGCAAGATACATAATGGGCCTAATTTTAATTTCTCCATCAATTACCACTGCTCTTTCAACTATATTGTGCATTCCTAACACACCAGATTGTGGTAGATTTAATATTGGAGTAGATAACATTGAACCATAAACACCTCCATTACTAATGGTAAAAGTTCCACCCTGAAGATCTTCAATATTTATTTTTCCTTCTCTTGCTTTTTCAGAAATAGCTTTAATATTTTTTTCAATATCCGCGAATGATAATTCATCTGCATTTCTTAATACTGGAACAACTAACCCTTTATCAGTTCCTACTGCAAAACTTATGTTATAATAATTTTTGTATATAATATCATCTCCATCAATTTCAGCGTTAACAGATGGAAATATTTTTAAAGCAGTAACACAAGCTTTTACAAAAAAAGACATAAAGCCTAATTTAATGCCATACCTACTTTGAAAATCTTCTTGATTTTCTTTTCTCATTTTCATTATATTTGTCATATCAACCTCATTAAATGTCGTTAACAAAGCAGCGTTTTCTTGTGCTTGTTTTAATCTTTTTGCAATTGTTTGTCTAAGTCTAGACATCTTAATTCTCTCTTCTTGACCATGCTTAATTTTTCTCTCTGATGGTTCCGGATTTATCCCCATCATACCAATCAAGTCACCCTTAAGTATTCTACCATCTTTTCCAGAGCCTTTGACTTTTTCTATATCAATTTTATTCTCATCAACAATTTTTCTTACTGCTGGTGAAAGTATTTTATTATTCGTATTTGAAAAGTTAAGTTTATCTTCTTTAACTTCATTGGTTAATATTAATGCTTTTTCTTTAATAGGTTTTTCCTCGAAAACCTTTGTTTTTTTTTTTTCAGTTTCTAATTTAACAACATTATTTTTAGATTTTTCTGGTTGAATTTTTTTAATTTCTTCTTTTTCAGGCGAATGGGCATCATTTTGAGTAATTGAGCCAAGCAATGCACCCACCTCAACAATAGTTCCATCTTTAGAATTTATTATCGACAATACTCCATTAATAGGAGATGGAACTTCTAAATTAACTTTATCAGTTTCTAATTCTACAATAGGTTCATCCACTTTAACTTTATCACCCTCATTTTTAAGCCACTTAGCAACAGTTGCTTCTGTAATACTTTCTCCTAATGTTGGTACTAAAATCTTTTCAATCATTTTATTCAAAAACCTTGTTAATAATTTCTTTCTGTTGTGCAATATGTCTTTTTGCATACCCTGTTGCAGGAGATGCGTCTGGACTTCTTCCTATATAAGAAATTTCCCTATTATTAGCGTTAATAGTATCTAAAGTCCATTGTATATAATCTCTTACCGAAAACCATGCACCCATATTCTTTGGCTCTTCCTGACACCAATAAAATTTAGCATTTTTTGCAAATTCCTTAAGTTCTTTAACAAGAGTTTTTGCAGGAAAAGGATATAATTGTTCAATTCTGAACAATATAACATCATCTTTTTTTAATTTTTCTCTAGCAGCTAATAAATCAAAATAAACTTTACCTGAGCACATTATTACTTTTTTTATTTTTGAATTATTTTTTAATTTTATAAACCCACTAGTTTTTGGGTCTATGGCATGGTCCCACAATATTCTATGAAATGAATTTTCTTTACTAAAGTCTTCTAAGTTAGAAACGCAGTATTTATTTCTTAATAAAGATTTAGGTGTCATTATGATTAGTGGCTTTCTAAAATCTCTGTGCATTTGTCTTCTTAATGCATGAAAATAATTAGCTGGCGTGGTGCAATTCATTACCTGCATGTTATCATTTGAACATAATTGCAAAAATCTCTCTAAACGGGCTGATGAGTGTTCTGGCCCTTGGCCTTCATATCCATGAGGTAACAGCATCACTAATCCAGATGCTCTGGACCATTTTCTTTCACCTGAAGCAATAAATTGATCAATTACTACTTGTGCTCCATTAGCAAAATCTCCAAATTGCGCCTCCCAAAGTGTTAGTGTATTTGGCTCAACTAAACTATATCCATATTCAAAACCTAAAACTGCTAATTCAGATAAAAAGCTATCCACTACTTCAAATTGTTTTTGATTATTTGAAATATTATTCAAAGGTACATAGCGACTATTATCTAATTGATTTCTTAAAACTGAATGTCTTTGACTAAAAGTTCCTCTTCCAGAATCTTGTCCAACTAATCTTACTGGATAACCTTCATTCAATAAAGATCCAAATGCTAATGCTTCTGCAGCTGACCAGTCTATATTTGATCCATTTCTAATAGCTTCTTTTCTAGAGCTTAATATTTTAATTATTGTTTTATGTAAATTTAATTTTTCTGGAGTAGCATTTATTTTTTCTGAAATTTCTAAAAGTTTCTTTAAATCAAATCCTGTTACACCTCTTTTATCCTTCCCTTTTTCAGGCCTATAAGCTGACCATGTACCTTCGAACCACTCAATTTGAGGTTTATAGTCCTTCGCATTTTTAAACTGATCATCAAGTAAATCTTTAAATTTTTTAATTGAGCTTTCTAGTTCCTCGTTAGTCATTGTATTTTCAGCTACTAACTTGTTTCCATAAACTTTGATCGGAGAGGGATGAGATCTAATCTTTTCATACATCAAAGGCTGAGTGAATGATGGCTCATCACCTTCATTATGACCAAATCTTCTATAACAAATTAAATCAACCACAACATCCCTATTAAACTTTAATCTGAACTCAGTTGCTATTCTAGCCCCATAAACTACAGCTTCTGGGTCATCTCCGTTTACATGAATAATTGGTGCATCTACCATTTTGGCTACATCTGAAGGGTATGGAGAAGAACGAGCAAATCTTGGGCTCGTAGTAAAGCCTATTTGATTATTAATAATAATATGAATTGTACCTCCAGTATTATGTCCAGGCAAACCAGACATCGCAAAACATTCTGCCACTACGCCTTGCCCTGCAAATGCTGCATCACCATGTATTAAAATTGGTATTACTTTATTTCTTTCTTTATCTTTGTGAAAAAATTGTTTTGCTCTTGTTTGGCCAAGAACTACTGGGTTGACAGCCTCTAAATGAGAAGGATTATCTGTTAAACTAACATGAACAGAATTGCCATCAAACTCTCTATTTGAAGATGCTCCTAGATGATATTTAACATCACCAGCACCATCTTCTGATGCTGAATTAAATTCACCCGAAAACTCATTAAATATTCTTTTATAAGATTTTTGTAAAACATTTGCTAATACATTCAATCTACCTCTATGAGACATTCCAATTTTAACTTCTTTAACTTCATATTGACCGCTAATTTTAATTATTTGTTCAAGAGCAGGTATTAAACTTTCTCCCCCATCTAATCCAAATCTTTTTGTTCCAACATATTTTTTATGTAAAAATTTTTCAAATCCCTCTGCTTGAATTAATTTATTTAAAATTGCATCTTTTCCATTTTTTGTAAATTTTAATGCATTCTCATCATTTTCTATTCTATCTCTAAGCCATTTTCTTTCTGTCGGGTTTGATATATGCATATATTCATAGCCAACTGGTCCGCAATAAGTTTTCTTTAAAAAAGTTAATATTTCTCTTAAAGTTGAAGATTCCCTATTTGTTACTCCATCTAAATAAATTTTTTCTTTATAATCATCTTTCCTAAATCCATAATATTCTGGATGTAGTTCATCAAGATATTCTGTTTGCATCATTCCTAGTGGATCAAGTTTTGCTAATAAATGTCCTCTTTGTCTATACGCTCTAATTAATGCAACAGCTCTTATGGAGTTAGCATTATTGTTAATTAAGTTTTTTGAATCAATTTTTGCAGTATTATTTTCAGTGGAATATTTTTTTTCTTGGTCCTCAATTCTTTTTTCAATTTGATCTATATCTATTTTTTTTTTCAAACTCCATGAGGGTCCATTGATTTCTTTTGCTATAATACTCATTTCTTCACCTATTCCCTCAAAATAAGTTGACCAGTCCTCTGGAAGATCAGCATCTTTATTAATAAACTTTAGATACATCTGCTCTATGAACGCACTATTAGACTTGCTTAGAAATGAAGTTTTTTCAAATACGAGATTTTTTGATGATGCCATTTGTTAGATTAATATAATATCAGAAAAATATTTTTCAATTAGACAATTTATTAAATAATGTTTTGCCTAGCTCAGAGGGTGATTTCGCAATTGTAATTCCACATTCTTCCATCTTTTTAATCTTATCTTCTGCGCCACCTTTTCCACCTGAAATAATAGCTCCAGCGTGCCCCATTCTTCTTCCAGGGGGGGCTGTTATTCCAGCAACAAAACCAACCATAGGCTTTTGAATTTTATGATTTTTTATAAATTCTGCCGCTTCTTCTTCTGCTGAACCTCCAATTTCTCCAATCATAAGAATAGATTTTGTTTCTTCATCATTTAAAAATAAATCTAAGCAATCTATAAAATTTGTTCCATTGATTGGATCTCCCCCAATTCCAATACAAGTTGATTGCCCCAACCCATTCTCAGTTGTTTGTGCTACAGCTTCATAAGTTAAAGTTCCAGATCTTGAAACTATTCCTACAGAACCTTTTTTATGAATATTTCCTGGCATAATTCCTATTTTGCATTCTTCTGGTGTAATTATCCCAGGACAGTTTGGTCCAATCAATCTACTTTTTGAATTATTTAATTTTTGTTTAACTCTAAGCATATCTTGTATTGGTATACCTTCTGTAACACACACTATAAGTTCAACTGAAGCATCTATGGCTTCAATTATTGCACTAGCGGCAAATTTTGCTGGAACATAAATCATTGTTGCATCAACCCCTACATCGTTTTTGGCTTCTGCTACTGTATTAAAAACTGGACGATCAAGATGTTTTTGCCCTCCTTTTTTTGGAGTAACTCCACCAACCAAGTTAGTTCCATATTCTATCGCTTGCTTAGAATGAAATGTTCCATGAGTTCCTGTAAATCCTTGGCATATAACTTTGGTATTTTTATTAATTAAAACAGACATGTTATTTTATAGCCTCTACTATTTTTTGAGCAGCATCATCTAAATTTTCTGCAGAGATTAATTTTAATCCTGAGTTATCCAATATTTCCTTTCCTTCTTTAAAATTTGTACCTGCAAGTCTTACTACTAGAGGAACACTTATATTTATTTCTTTAGCAGCATCTACAACTCCTTGTGCAAGGACATCACATCTCATTATTCCACCAAAAATATTTATTAAAATTCCTTTAACATTTTTATCTGAAAGAATTATCTTTAATGCAGCAGAGACTTTTTCTTTTGAAGCACCACCACCAACATCTAAAAAATTAGCTGGTTCTTTTCCATATAGCTTAATTATATCCATAGTAGCCATTGCTAGTCCTGCTCCATTAACCATACACCCAATACTTCCATCTAATTTTATATATGCAAGATCATGTTTGCTTGCCTCAATCTCTGTAGGATCTTCTTCGTTTAAATCTCTTAGCTCCATAATTTCTGGGTGTTTAAATAATGCATTAGAGTCAAAATTCACTTTTGCATCTAGGCAGATTATTTTTCCCTCTTTAGTTAAAATTAAAGGATTAACTTCAATCATGTTAGAATCTGTACTAATAAACATTTTATATACTGATTTTATTAGCGATATTGCTTGTTTTTTTGCATCATTACTTAAATCAAAAATTTCAATTATTTTTTCACAATTTATGTTTGAAATTTTTTCACCTATTTCAACCTTCGTTGTTATAATTTTACCTGGTGTTTTGCTAGCTACTTCTTCAATATCCATTCCACCTTGATTACTTGATATGAATGCAATTTTTGAACTTGCTCTATCAACTAAACAAGATAAATAAAATTCTTTGTCTATGCTTGAAGATTCTTCAACATACAATCTCTTGACCTCTCTGCCCTCCGGACCTGTTTGATGTGTTACAAGAGTTTTGCCTAAAAGTTCTTTGGCTGCAATACTTAATTCTTCTATAGTGTTTAAAATTTTTACTCCTCCAGCTTTACCTCTTCCCCCAGCGTGGATTTGTGCCTTTAAAACAAATTTCTCAGTTTGTAATGATTTTGCTTTTTCAACTAGCTCATCTACAGTAAAAGCAAAAACTCCATTAGGAACTATTGCACCATATTTTTTTAAAATTTGTTTGGCTTGATGCTCGTGAATGTTCATTGCTACTTCAAAAGATCTGGATCTATCTTAGAAGCTGCTTCCCATAGAGCTTTAACAGCATCAATAGAGTTCATAAATTGTTTTTTTTCTTTTTCATCTAAATCTATCTGTTCTATTTTTTCAACACCATCTTTTCCAATTATTACAGGTACACCAGCATAAACATTATCAACTCCATACTCTCCATTTAAATGGACAGCACATGGAAGTAACTTTTTTTCATCATTTAAGAATGCTTCTGCCATTTGAATTCCTGATGCAGCTGGCGCATAAAACGCTGAACCTTTTTCTAAATATTTAACAATTTCACCACCACCGTCTCTAGTTCTTTGATTAATTTCCTCTAATCTCTCTAAAGATATTTTTCCTTCTTTTACTAAATCTAAAAGTGGTTTTCCTGAAACTTTTGTGAATCTTGGTAATGGAACCATTGTATCTCCATGACCACCCATCACTATTGCCTCGATTTCTTTTACTACTACGTTTAATTCTAGTGACAAAAATAATTTAAATCTCGAGCTGTCTAAAATTCCAGCCATTCCAACTACTTTGTTTGTAGGAAGACCAGAAAATTTTTGAAATGCCATTACCATTACATCTAATGGATTTGTAATACATATGACAAATGCATTTGGTGCATTTTTCTTAATACCCTCTGCTACTTGTTTAATAATCTTTAAATTAATACCCAGCAAATCATCTCTGCTCATTCCTGGTTTTCTTGGCACACCTGCGGTTATTATAATTACGTCTGAATCTTTAATGTCTTCATAGCTATCAGTTCCTGAAAACCTTACATTAAAACCATCAACAGATGATGATTGGGCAATATCTAAGGCTTTACCTTTAGCTATTCCACTTGCAACATCAAATAATACAACCTCATTAGCCACTTCTTTTGTGCCTATTAAATGTGCTAATGTTCCACCAATTTGACCTGCTCCTATTAGGGATATTTTTTTCATAATTTTTTTCCTATTTCATTGTTGGCATGACAAATTCTGCATTAGATCTTATGCCAGAAGGCCATCTTGAGGTTACTGTTTTAAGTTTAGTATAAAATTTAATCCCTTCTGCTCCATGCATTGCACTGTCTCCAAACAATGACCTTTTCCATCCACCAAAACTATGAAAGGCCATTGGGACTGGTATTGGAACATTAATTCCAACCATACCCACTTGAATTTTGCTAGCAAATGTTCTACCTGCATCGCCATCTCTTGTATAAATACTTACTCCATTTCCATACTCATGGTCATTAATTAATTTTGTTGCTTCTTCAAAAGTTTTAACTCTTATTACCGATAAAACTGGTCCAAATATTTCCTCTTTATAAATTCTCATATCTTTTTGAACATGGTCAAATAAACAGCCACCAATAAAGAACCCTTTTTCGTACCCTTGCAGTTTAATGTTTCTTCCGTCGACAACTAACTTAGCACCTTCTTCAACACCTAGATCAACGTAACCTTTTACTTTTTCTAAATGTTCTTTAGTAACTAATGGACCCATCTCAGATGTTTTGTCCATACCAGGTCCTACTTTTAATGCCTCAGCTTTTTCTGATAAACGTGCAACTAATTCATCACCTATATCTCCTACTGCTACAGCAACTGATTGAGCCATACATCTTTCTCCTGCTGATCCGTACGCTGCTCCCATTAAGCCATTCACTGCACCATCAAGGTCACAATCAGGCATTACTACTAAATGATTTTTTGCCCCCCCTAATGCTTGAACTCTTTTTTCATTTTTAGCAGAATTTTCATAAATATATTTAGCGATAGGTGTTGAGCCTACAAAGCTTACAGCTTTAACATCTTTATTTGTTAAAATGGCATCTACTGATTCTTTATCTCCATTAACAACATTAAAAACTCCATCTGGTAATCCTGCCTCAGTAAGTAGTTCAGCTAGTTTTAATGGACATGATGGATCTTTTTCTGAAGGTTTTAAAATAAATGTATTTCCACATGCTATAGCAATAGGAAACATCCACATAGGAACCATTGCTGGAAAGTTAAAAGGTGTGATACCAGCAACAACTCCAAGTGGTTGTCGCATTGACCAGCTATCAACATTTGTCCCAACGTTTTCTGAAAATTCTCCTTTAAGTAAATGTGGAATTCCACATGCAAACTCGACCACTTCTAGCCCTCTTGTTAAAGAACCTTTGGCATCTTCATAAACTTTGCCATGCTCTGAAACTATTAATTTTGTAAGTTCATCGGTATTTTTTTCTATCAATTCTTTAAATTTAAACATTACTCTTGCTCTTTGAAGAGGAGGTTTTAATGACCAAGTTTTAAAGGCTTTTTTTGCTACTTCTACAGCTTGATCGAGGTCAGTTTTGCTAGCTAATCTTACTTCAGATTCCTGTTCACCTGTAGCTGGATTAAAAATTTTACTTTTTCTATCAGATGACCCTGCAATTAGCTTTCCGCCAACATAATGTTCTAATAAATTCATGAATGAGGTTATTTAAGTAGGTAATTAGCTTGTTGCAAGCATTTTCTTTAATTCAGCTATAGCTTTTGCTGGATTTAATCCTTTTGGACAAGCATTAGTGCAATTCATAATCGTATGACATCTATATAGCTTAAGTTCATCAGCAACTTTTTTTAGTCGTTCTTTTCTCTCATCATCTCTACTGTCAACTATCCATCTATAGGCTTGAAGTAAAACTGCAGGGCCCAAAAACTTATCCCCATTCCACCAGTAACTTGGACAAGATGTTGAACAACATGCACACATTATGCACTCATATGCACCATCTAATTTTGCTCTATCTTTTTTTGATTGAATAATTTCTGTTGTTTCAACTTTTGTATTTGTCTTCAACCAAGGTTGAATAGATTCGTATTGCTTATACAATCCACTTAAATCTCCAATTAAATCCTTTTTAACTTTTAGATGAGGTAGTGGATAAATATTTATATCTCCTTCAATTTCTGAATGGGGTTTTGTGCATGCTAAGCCATTTTTACCATCCATATTCATTGCACAAGATCCACAAACACCATGTGCACATGATCTTCGATAAGCTAATGATGGATCAATTTCATTTTTAATTTTATTTAAGATATCTAATACTTTTGAAGGACAGTTATCCATATCGACCTCATAAATGTCTACTCTTGGATTTTCTCCATTTGAAGGATCCCATCTATAAACATTTACATTTCTAATATTTTTTGATCCAGTTTTGTCTTTATAATAGTTTCCCCTTTGAACTTCTGAATTTTTTGGTAAATTTATTTGAACCATTAATAGACTCTTTCCTGCGGTGGGAAGTATTGAACTTCATTTGTTAAAGTTGTTTTCGTAACTGCCCTGTAACCAATTTTGGTATCTTTTCCATTGCACCAAGCAATAGTATGTTGCATGAATTTTTCATCATCTCTTTTTGGAAAATCTTCTCTAGCATGTGCTCCTCTACTCTCTTGTCTATTATAAGCAGAGTCTACCGTGGTGATTGCTTGTCTTATTAAATTATCAAACTCTAGTGTTTCCACTAAGTCAGTATTAAAAATAAGAGACTTATCTTTTACAGAAATTGAGTCCATTCCATCATAAGTTTTTCTAATCTCATCAATTCCTTCTTTAAGTGTTTTCTCTGTTCTGAACACAGCACACTTTGATTGCATAGTTTTTTGCATTGCAAGTCTAAGTTCTGAAGTATTATTTTCGCCATTAGAGTTTCTTAATTTTTCAAATCTTTCTAAACACTTTTCTGTCTCAGACTCTCCTATATCTTCATGTGGCGTTCCTGGTTTTACAAGTTCTGCAGCTCTCTTCGCTGCCGCTCTTCCAAATACAACTAAGTCAATTAAAGAGTTTGAGCCCAATCTATTTGCACCATGTACAGAAACACAGGCCGCCTCACCAATTGCCATTAATCCTGGAACTGTTTTTTTAGAATTATCTCCTGTTAACACTTCTGCCTTATAATTTGTTGGAATACCTCCCATATTATAATGAACGGTAGGGACTACAGGTATTGGTTTTTTCGTTACATCAACATTTGCAAATAATCTTGCTGCCTCTGTAATTCCTGGAAGCCTGCTTTCAATAATATTTTTATCTAAATGGCTTAAATGTAAGTGAACATGATCTTTTTCTTTTCCAACACCTCTACCTTCATTAATCTCAATTGACATTGATCTACTTACTACATCTCTAGATGCTAAATCTTTAGCATTTGGAGCATATCGCTCCATAAATCTTTCACCTTTTGAATTTACTAAA
>Ga0307986_10002595_pt1 | contig 12883 bp, 14 predicted proteins | sample EllFjometageno82_FD_203170 | JGI IMG/M metagenome (GOLD analysis project Ga0307986, IMG submission 203170) | Marine microbial communities from Ellis Fjord, Antarctic Ocean - #82 | ecosystem: Environmental > Aquatic > Marine > Unclassified | place: Southern Ocean | collected 2014-10-09
TTAATCTTTACCTGTTCTAATTTAATAATTTTTTTTATATTTGATCTTGATAAGTTTGGTAATAATTTTACTAGAACAATGTCTAAACGATCACCTGCATCTTGATTTGAGATTAAGAATTTAGTTGAGTTATCAGTCATTTAAATTTAAATTACTATTATATGCGTTCGTAGCTCAACTGGATAGAGCGCCTGACTTCGGATCAGGAGGTTGAGGGTTCAACTCCTTCCGGGCGCACCATAAATTGTTGCTACCTTAATATTTTTATAATAAAAAAAATTTCGAAAATCTTATTCATTATGTATCAAGATATATCTAAATTTTTTTTAATTTTTGCGACAGTAAAAGAAAATTCATTCCATCTTTTATCATATTGATGAACTATTAAATACGGTTTATTAAGATTATTTAACAATCTTAAGTCATCATCAAAATATATATTTTTTAAATAATAAACAGTGGCGACAGGTCCGTCATTATTTGAATAAAAACCACATCCTTTTATAAACCCCATGTTAATTAAATAATTTGCGTGTCCTTGATCCACACCTCTTCCTTCGGGATCTCTTCGTAAAGTTAAAAAATACTTGAGTGATTTCTTGTATTTAATTTGTGATATTTTATTCTTCATTAAAGTTAGATATTCTTTCATTTTTTCCTGAGAACCTAGAACGGTTCCAGAGCACAATATAATTTTATCACCCACATCTTTAAAGGCAGATTTTCCATATGATTTGATTATCCAATTAGAATTATACGGACAATCTTTTATTTTTTTATCTTCTAGAAAAAAATTTAATGAATATTGATAATTAAAATCAAACGGGCTTGCTTGAAAATATATATCTCTACTATCACAGCATAAAATATTATTATAATTTTTATCTTTTAAAAATTCTAAAAAAATTTCATATCTTTTTGATTGAATATCTTTTTTATCAATTTTTTTTTTTATATATATACAATTATATTTTTTTAACTCTTTTTCAATAACAACATCATCAAAACCAATTACAAAACAAATGTCTTCAGTATAATATTTTCTTAAACTTTTAATAAAAAGTTCTAATTGAGGAACTCCAAATCCAAAAGCGGCAGTCAGAACAAGGTTTTTTTTCATTTTATGTTTGGCTAGATTATCCATTCACTTAATAATTTTTTATTATTTCTTATAAATTCAGGATAAACTTCATCTACATTAATTTTTTTTAGTTCGCTATTTCTGTTAAATATATCTTCATTATTAGCAATTTTTTCTGCTATTTTTTTTTCATCAATAAATTCATTTTGATTAAATTCTCCGTGTGAAAAAGACATAATTTTTTTTGCAATATCTGATGGTTTTTGTAGAAAAGAAAAATGCCAGCCGCCTTCTATTATCTGTAGTCCAATTTTGTCAAATCTCCAAAAGGGATATTCTTTAAATTTTAAATTTCTTAATCTTTGAGGAGTAGGAAAATTTTTCTTTAATGACATTCTTGATCCCATCCACTTATTTTCATTTAAATTTTGAAGATTAAGTTTGTACATAAACATCATTTGAGAAAATACGGTAAATTTAGTATTTTTCTTAATTTGACTCAATTTTGTTAGATCGGGAATTTCATCTGAATCTGATAAAATAATTAAATCATTTTCATTTGCGCCTACCAAACCACTAGAAAGAGAATTTCTTTGATGCTGTTCTATAAGTGATTCTCCTCCAGTATGATTTTTAAAATCAATCTTTTCTTCATAATCTGCAACAATATATTTAATTTTTTTTTTAAACTTACTGAAATTATTAAGATTAAAATTAAGCTTTTTTGTTTGCCCTTGGTGGGTTTTTGTAGATTCTGAAATTACAAAATAATCTACTTTTTCATTAAGTATATTGAATCTTAAATCCAAAATATGGTCTTCATTAAAGTATTGGAAACAATCGTATATAGCCATTAATCAAAAAATAAGTCTTCTAAATTATTTATTTTATAAGAAGATTGAAAATTACTTCTGTTCGAAATTATTTTTAATAAACCTATTTGTCTAAACATTAACATAAGACTAACAAATTTGTTTTCATTTTCTAAAATTAATTTTTCCCCTTTTTCATTGTTAAAATTAGGAATAAAAATCATATCCATTTCTGCTGGAATTCTTGTCACGTGTGAGCCTATTCCTTTCCAATCGATAACCAGATAGTTTAGTTTATATAAACAGTCTAAAAGTTCACTCCAGCTAGGAACATTTTTGTACATGGTGTGTACATGAGCTTCTATTTTTATTAATAATGGCCTGTAATCACCAAGACCTTTTAATATTTCAAGTTCAGCTCCTTGTGTATCAATTTTTAAATAATCAAGTTTATTAATTTTTAATTTTGACAATGATTCACTCAAAGTTTCACAGTTAACCTCAATTTTTTTAGTTACATTAAAATTTTGATAATTTTTTTTTTTGATTTTATGTAAGTCAAACAAATCTGGATTCGGTTCGTACATAGAGGAACTTCCAAGTCTGTTTCCAAGTATATAAATTTTTTTTTTCATTTGAGTACTCCATAAAGCATTTTCAATAACATATTTGTTTTTTGTTTTTAATTTTTCTGCCTCTTCTTTTATAGGCTCAATCAAAACAGGTTCAAAAAAATGATTATACATATTAGGTATAAATTGATCAGAGTTAAATCCTCCTTGAGCACCTACGTCCAAAGCTATTATTTTTTTTTGATTTAATAAAAAATTAATTAAATCTGTAAAATTATGGTTATTATTTGCAAAAAAACCTTTTTCAGAAAAAAAATTTACAGCACGCCGATTTATTTTGAAGAAAAAAAATATTTTAAACAACAAAGGAAATAAAATTTTTGAAAAGCTTTTTCCTATTTTTCCAATAATTTTTCTCATTTTTTGGTAAAAGTAGCCAGGCCAATTTTTTTATTTGTTATATTGCAGGATGAACAGTGCAGATGTGTTCTATCAAAAATAAAAAGATCTCCTAATTTCCATTTGTAAATAAATTCTATCTCTAGACCTTTTAAATTATCTATATCTTCATGTTTCAAGTATTTTTCGTAATTTTCTTTATCAAATGGTTCGCTACCGTACATCTCTAAATGATCTGATGATCTAATATTTTTACCCTTTTTGAAATTTTCAACACTGTTTTCTTCTAAATCACTGACTTTTTTCGTAAAACTTGTGGAGTGCCCATAGTATCTATTTTTAAAAATTATAGTTTCTCCCTGATTACTTAAAGGCAACAGAGTTTGCTTATAAATTGTATTTTTTAAATCAAAACCTCCATCTACATGTAAGCCAATAGGATTAAAGCTTTCCTGGAAAAGACCTAGACTTTCAGTTCCATTTTTTTCATTAATATTGTCCATAATAAAATCACCAATCTCTAATTTAATTCTATCTCTCAAAATTTTTTCCAGTTCTTTTTCGAAGCCTGAAATCCATCTTTTTTTTATTACTTTTTGTTTTAGATTATTCACTGTTATTGGCAATTTTGAATACAAGTTTAAAAATTTTTTTATTTCCTCAGCATCTAAAAAGTTTTTAACTATTCTAGGAGCCCCTTCTAAACTTTTTATTTTATTTAAATTTTCAAGCATTGTAATTATTCTCCAATATTAATTAATGTTCCTTTAATTTTAGCTCCATAGTATGCGGTATAAAAAATAATTACACCAAAAACAAAATAAATAAAAGAAATCATTATGCTCTTAAAAATTTCGAAACTATTTACTGTTTGGTCTATTAGTATATTTCTCATTTCTTCAAAAATATGAACCAATGGCAAACTTTTTGCTACCATCTGTAGTGCGTCAGGCAATATTTCAATTGGGTAATAAATGCAGCCAAGAGGTGCTAGGAAAAATAAGCTTGCCCAGGCAATATTTTCAAATGATGGACCAAACCTTAATAAGCCAGCTGTAACTAATAATCCTAAGCTTATCCCAAATATATAAAGTGCAACAAGAAGAAAAATTAAAGGAATTCCTAATTTAAAAATAGAAACACCAAACAGAGGAATAGCAACTAAAACTGCAGGTACTAAGCCAATCAATGTCCTTAAAATTGCCGTCATAGTTAGTGCTGTAATAATTTCACTAATTTTAATTGGTGCAATAAACAAGTTTGTAAAATTTCTACTCCATATTTCTTCTAAAAACATCATATTATAACTAATGCTTGATCTAAATAAAAAATCATAAAGAATTGCCGCTGTAAGAATAACACCTGCTGTATTGTTGTAATATGAAGAATTTATTGTAAAAAACTCAGAAATAAATCCCCATAGAAAAACTTGTACAGATGGCCAGTATATTAAATCCAATATTCTTGGAAAAGAATTTCGGATTAAATAGATATGCCTAAGGCTTAAACCATAAATTTTATGCCACCTCATTTTTTGCTCCTTGCTATCTTTAAAAAAGTATCTTCAAGATTATTTCTACCATGCCTGCTAACTAAGTCTTTGCATGTACCACGATCAACAATTTGACCTTCTTTCATCATAATTATAGTGTCGCAGAGCCTTTCAACTTCTTTCATATTGTGTGAAGCTAATATGATAGTTATCTGATTTTTAGATTTGTATATCTCTATATATTGTCTGACAAAGTCACCAATGTCAGGATCTAAACTGGCTGTAGGTTCATCAAGAAATAAAATGTCTGGTTTATTTATTAATGATTTTGCTAAAGAAACTCTATTCTTTTGACCTGAAGATAATTCACCTGTGTTTTTATTTAAAAAATTATTTAAATTTAAATCCTCTGAAATTTCAGAAATTCTATTTTTAAGATCTTTGACACCATAAAGTCTGCCATAAACTTGTAAATTTTGTTGGACTGTTAGTTTTTTAGGTAACTCAATATAAGGAGAGGCAAAGTTCATTTTGCTCAAAAGGTCACTGCGATTAGTATTATTAACATTTTTATTGTCAATTATAACTTCACCGCTTGTAGGAGTAATTAGACCAAGCATCATCCCTATAGAAGTCGTTTTTCCACAACCGTTAGATCCCAACAAACCTAATGTTTTATTTTTTTCTAAGGTAAAATTAATATTATTAACTGCTATAAAATTATTAAATTTTTTACTTAAGTTTTTTACTTTTATATTCATGAGTTAATTTGCTGCTCTACTTAGCCTGTCATTGATTGCTAAACCAATTCCGTTTTCTGGAATTGAAGAAACACAAATCATCTTATAATTTTTATTCTTAATTAATCTTAATGTTTTATATAAGTTTCTAGCTGCTTCGTTTAAATTAGATTTATAACTTAAATTAAAAATATTTTTTCCTTTTTTATATTTTTTTCCAAAAACAATAAAGGCTTCATTTTTTTTTGCTTTTATTTGATTAAGTTTCATTGGAATTCCTGGTGAGTAATGTCTTTTAAGCATACCTGGCGCTTTAATTTTTCTTAAAACTTTGCTAATAATAATTTTTTTATTTAAAGCTTTAGATATATCAGCAAGACTTATTAAACCCGGTCTTAATATTCTTGGCCTAGAAGTTAAATCTACAACTGTGGATTCAAGGCCAATTCTACACGATCCACCATCTAGAATAATTTTTATTGAGCGATGAAATTCTTGCACAACATCTTGAGCAGAAACAGGACTAATCCGTGATGATTTATTAGCACTTGGTATAGCTAAAGGAAAACTTAAAGATTTTAATATTTTAACTAATATTTTATTTTTTGGAAATCTTACTGCAACAGTATTTAAGTTTCCGGTTGCCATTTTGGATAGCAGCGAATTTTTTTTTTTTTTTAAAACAAAAGTAATTGGTCCTGGAGAAAATCTTTTATAAAGCTTGAAGAAATTGTTGTTTAATTCTACATCTTTTTTTAACTGCTCAAGGGTAAAGTAATGAATAATAAGTGGATTTTTATATGGTCTTTCTTTTAAAAAATAGATTTTTTTAACCGCCTTAGAAGAATAAGCATTACCAGCCAAACCATAGACAGTCTCAGTAGGTACGCCAACAAGTTCTTTTTTTTTAAGGTAATTTATAACTTTAGACAAGTTTTTGTTATTAACTTTAAATATATTTGAATAGATATTTTTCATAATGTAATTAATATACTTTTAATGAAAAATGAAAATATTCTAGAGAGCTCTAAAAGTAAATCACTAAAAGAGATTAAAGAGGAAATTAATCAAATTCTTGAAAAATTAGAAAACAAAGAGACAAATTTGTCCGACTCAACCAACGATTATGCACGCCTTATCATGTTAAATAAGCACGTAGATTCATTTTTTAAAAAAAGAAATAAAGAAATTTCTATTATAGGAAAAAAAATTAAAAAAGTTTTATAATTTATGAACAGGAGTTTTTTAGATATTAATGCAAAAAAAACAGACATTTTTTTAAAAAGATATTTAAATCGACAAAGTAACTCTAGTCTAATGCTTCCGATGAGATATGGTTCTTTGTCTGGTGGGAAAAAAATTAGATCTTCTATAGTTATAGGCGCAGGAAAAATTTTTGATATCAAGGCCAGTAAACTTTTAAATATTTGCGCAGCTGTTGAATGCATTCATTCCTACTCTTTAATTCATGACGACCTTCCTTGCATGGATAACGATAGAATAAGAAGAGGAAAGTTAGCAACACATGTGAAATTTGGCGAGTCTACAGCTATCTTAGCAGGAAACTCATTATTAACTTTAGCTTTCGAAATGATTGTAGATAAGAATTATAAAATTGAACATAAAAGCAAAGTAGAACTTATTAAAGCTTTAGCGCTTTGCTCTGGACACACCGGCATTGCCGGTGGACAGTATCTGGACTTAAACTTTGAAAAGAAGAAGAAAAAATTTTCAGATATTCTTGATATGCAAAGAAGAAAAACAGGAAAATTATTTAATTTTTGTTGTTTTGCCGCCGGTATAATTGCCAAGAAAAACATTAAAGAGCTAGAATCTTTAAGTAGATTAGGAGAAGATATAGGTTTATTATTTCAATTAGCTGATGATGTTATCGATTTTAAAGGATTAAAAAAACTTGCAGGCAAATCTACTAAAAAAGACCAAAAGAAAGGTAAATCTACTTTAATAAGTTTAATAGGTTATGAAAAATCTAATTCTTTTGCACTTAAAATTAAAAAAAATATATTGAGTAAACTTAGAAAACATGGAAAAAAAGCAAACGATTTAATTAACATAGTAGAATTTATTTTAGAGAGAAATTTTTAATGAGCACATTATTAGAACAAATTAATTTCCCAGCAGATTTGAGAAAATTAAAAAAAAATCAATTAAAGCAAGCTTCTGAAGAACTTAGAGAAGAATTAATAAATGTAGTATCTGAAACGGGTGGTCATTTAGGTGCTGGCCTTGGTGTTGTTGAACTTACTGTTGCTATTCATTATGTTTTTAACACTCCGAAAGATAAATTAGTTTGGGATGTAGGTCACCAGTGTTACCCACATAAGATTATTACTGGTAGAAAAAATTCAATACGTACTTTAAGAAAAGGAGGTGGCTTATCTGGTTTTACTAAACGAGCTGAAAGTGAATATGATTCTTTTGGTGCTGCTCATAGTTCAACTTCAATCTCTTCCACTTTAGGCATGGCTGTTGCGAATAAATTATCAAACAATAATAATAACGTAGTAGCAGTGATCGGTGATGGGGCTATGAGTGCAGGTATGGCCTATGAAGCTATGAATAACGCTGGAGCACTTAAATCAAAACTTATTGTTATTTTAAATGACAATGAAATGTCTATCGCTAAACCAGTTGGAGCTATGAGCAAATACCTAGCAAGACTTCTGTCTGGAAAAATGTATTTTAGCTTCAGAGAAACAGTTAAAATGATTATTTCATCTTTCTCAAAGAGATTTGCCGAGAAGACAGCTAAAGCTGAAGATTTAATAAAAGGTTTAGTCAGCGGTGGAACTCTATTCAGTGAACTTGGCTTTTATTACATCGGACCGATAGATGGGCACGATGTTGATAATTTAGTTCAAATATTAGAAAATGTTAAAAATTCAAAACATGAGGGACCAGTTTTAATTCATGCTATTACACAAAAAGGAAAAGGTTACAAACCTGCTGAAGAATCTGGAGATAAGTATCATGGTGTTTCTAAATTTAATGTAACAACTGGAGAACAGGCTAAAAGTAAGTCTAATATTCCTTCATACACTAAAATATTTGCTGAAACTTTAATTAAACATGCCGAACAAGATACAAAAATTATAGGTATTACTGGAGCTATGTCGGGAGGAACGGGCATGGATATGTTTGAGAAAAGATTTCCAGATCGGATGTTTGATGTTGGTATTGCCGAACAACATGCGGTTACTTTCGCTGCTGGACTAGCAACTGAGGGATACAAACCTTTTGCCGCTATTTATTCTACTTTTTTACAGCGTGCGTATGATCAAGTTGTTCATGATGTTGCTATTCAGTCTTTACCTGTTCGTTTCGCAATAGATAGAGCAGGATTAGTCGGAGCGGACGGCCCAACACACGCAGGTTCTTTTGATATTACCTATCTTTCAACACTCCCAAACTTCATAGTGATGGCAGCTAGCGATGAAGCAGAACTAGTTCGAATGGTTAATACTGCAGTTAAAATACACGATAGGCCTTGCGCATTCAGATATCCACGAGGTAATGGTGTAGGAATAGAATTACCTAATATAAGTGAAATACTTGAAATCGGCAAAGGAAGAATAATTAGACAAGGGAAACAAGCTGTAATTTTATGTCTTGGCACAAGACTAGAGGAATGTAAAAAAGCTGCAGAAATTTTATCTTCGAAAGGAATAGAATTAACAATTGTTGATGCAAGGTTTGCGAAACCTTTAGATGAAAAATTAATCATGGAAGTTGCCACGTCTCACGAAGCAGTTATTACTATCGAAGAAGGGTCAATTGGTGGTTTCGGATCGCATGTTGCTCAGCTACTTTCTGATAGAGGAGTTTTTGATAAAGGTTTAAAATTTAGATCTATGATTTTACCTGACATATTTATCGATCAAGATACACCTGATGCAATGTACAAGAAAGCCAATCTAGACTGTGATTCTATAGTTGAAAAGGTAGAAAATGTTTTAAAATCTAATATAGTTTTAGCAAAGAATAGAAATAAAAATTCTAATTAACCGCACTGCGCTCGGTTCATCAGGTAGTGATCTAATAGTACACAAGCTAACATTGCTTCACCAATCGGAACAGCTCTTATACCCACGCAAGGGTCATGTCTTCCTTTCACAGATATATTAGAATTCTTACCTTTCTTATCAATTGTTTCTCTACTAGATAAGATTGAAGACGTAGGTTTAACAGAGAATGATGTAACAATATCTTGACCAGATGAAATACCACCTAAAATTCCACCAGCGTTATTAGATTTAAATTTAAGTTTTCCAGACTTCATTCTCATTTCATCAGAATTTTCTTCACCACTTGCGTATGCAGAACTCATACCTGAACCAATGTTTACACCTTTGACAGCGTTAATACTCATTAGTGCTGCAGCGATATCTGTATCTAATTTTGAATAAACAGGAGAACCTAAACCTACAGGTATGCCTGAAGCTCTTAACTCAATGATTGCGCCACAAGATGATCCAGCTTTTCTAACAGACAATAAATACTGTTCCCAAAGTTTAATTGATTTTTTATCAGGACAGAAAAAAGGATTTTTTCTAATCTCTGAATCTTTCCAATTATTTATATCACATGACATTATTCCAAGTTGTGTCACAGCACCTATTACATTAAATTTTGAACCAATGAGTTTATTTAAAACTATTTTGGCAACTGCTCCTGCAGCAACACGACAAGCTGTTTCTCTAGCAGACTGTCTACCACCACCTCGGTAATCTCTAATTCCATATTTTTTAAAATAAGTAAAATCCGCATGTCCTGGTCTAAATTTATTTTTAATAGACTCATAGTCTCTAGAACGAGTATCTTTATTATGAATTATTATAGAAATTGGTGTGCCTGTAGTTTTGCCCTCGAAAACACCAGATAGAATAACTATTTTATCTTCTTCTTTTCTTTGTGTTGTAAATTTAGACTGTCCAGGTTTTCTTCTATCCATGTCTTTTTGAATCTCATTTTCAGATATTGGGATATTGGGAGGACAGCCATCAATGACACACCCAATAGCTGGCCCATGAGATTCTCCCCATGTTGTAAATCTAAATATTTTACCAAATGTGTTAAAAGACATAGTTAATTAATATATAAGTTATTTTACATAATATATGAATCAAAATAATAATAAAAATTCCCTTGGTTTAGATCTTTGTTTTGAAGATATAGATAATCCTATAGATTTATTCAAAAACTGGTTTAAGAAAGCTAAAGAAACAGAAATTAACGACCCTAACGCTGTTGCCCTCGGTACAGCAGATCAAAAAAACCAACCAAGTGTAAGAATGGTACTTTTAAAAGGTTTAAGCGATGAGGGATTTGTTTTTTATACAAATTTTAATAGCAAAAAAGGGAGTGATCTTAAAAGCAACAAGCAAGCTTCCATGTGTTTTCATTGGAAAAGTTTAAGGAGACAAGTTCGTATTGAAGGCAAAGTAGAAGAAGTTACAGAAAAAGAAGCAGATGATTATTTTAATTCAAGACCGTATAAAAATAGAGTAAGTGCTTGGGCATCTTCTCAATCTGAAAAGTTAGAAAGTAGAGATACTTTTTTAAATAAAATTAAAAAATTTGAAAATAAATACCCTGACCAAAATAAAGTACCACGACCACCACATTGGTCAGGCTGGAGAATTTTGCCACGAGTAATAGAATTTTGGTTAGATGGTGAAGGAAGAATTCACGAAAGATTAAATTATACTAATAATAACGGTAAATGGAAAAGAGAAATTCTTTATCCTTAGAATGAACGATTTAAACTAAAACCAGTTAGATTTTGTAATATTTTTTTTTCATTACAATCTTCAAAAATTCCTAATGCATCATGGGAAACATTAACAAAGTACTCAGCTCTTTGTAGGCTGTCCTCAACGGCTTTATATTTTTTTATTAACTCAAGAGTTTTTTCAAAATCTTCTTTAGTTCTTTTAAACTTTTTAAAAGTTTCAATTAAAAAATTTCTTTCAATGTTATCGGCTCTTTGAAAAATAATAATTAATGGTAGCGTTACTTTTCCTTCATAAAAATCTTTACCAATTTTTTTTCCAAAAATAATTTCTTTTGAATAATAATCTAAAGCGTCATCTGCAATTTGAAAAGCAAGCCCAATATTTTTACCATAAGATTCTAGTGCACTTTTTTCTTTTTCATTGCTTTTAGCTAGGCAAGCTCCTGTTTTAGTTGCAGCAGAAAATAAAGCTGCTGTTTTTAAATTAATAATATCAATATATGTTTCCTCAAGTAAATCAGCTTCTCCTTTATATTCTAATTGCTTAACTTCACCTTGTGCAATTTTTGAGGAGGTTGAAGATAATAATTTTAAAATTTCAAGGTCACCATCATCAACCATGATTTCAAAACATCTACTTAAAAGATAATCACCAACTAAAATAGAAGATTGGTTTCCCCATAAAGCGTTAGAGGTTTTTATTCCTCTCCTCAGGTCACTTTCATCAATTACATCGTCATGCAATAAAGTGGCGCTATGAATTAATTCAACACACGCTGATAAATTTACGTCACGTGTTCCCTTCTGATCGTACCCAGCAAGTTTTGCAGAACCCAAAGTCAAAAGTGCTCTTAATCTTTTTCCTCCTGATTTAAGGTGATATTCACTCATTTTCTTAATTAAACTAACTTTACTATCTAGTTTTACTTCGATTAGTTTTTCAACTTCAATAAGTCTATCGTTAACAAGGTTTTTTAAGTCCAGGTAAGCTGAGTTTGCTGATTTTTTAAGTGGTATGACTGATCCCATAATTTTTAGTATTTATAATCTAATTTTTAAATAAAATATTTTAATTTTGAACTTTGATGACGCACCTGCATTCAACTGTTGGTAGAATAATAAATATTTAAAATTTATTTATGGTACTGGTATAAGATAAATACTATTAATCATTAAAAATTATGTTCAACTTTTTCAAAAAAAAAACAATTATTCCTCACGTCAGATTAACAGGTGTTATCGGCAATGCAGGCAGATTTAACAAAGGTATGGATCTTGCGGGCCAACAGGACATTCTTAAAAAAGCTTTCTCAATTAAAAAAATTAAGTATGTTGCCATCTCAATTAATTCACCAGGTGGTTCACCAGTTCAATCACATTTAATTTATAGCTACATCAGGCAGCTTGCTGACAAGAAAAAAATTAAAGTTCTAATATTTGCTGAAGATGTTGCTGCTTCAGGTGGGTATTTAATTTCATGTGCAGGAGACGAAATTTACGCCAATTCAAGTTCAATTATAGGATCAATCGGAGTTATTTCTGCTTCATTTGGTTTTAAAGAGTTAATTAAAAAAATAGGTATTGAACGAAGAATTTACACGGCCGGAAAAAATAAAAGTACACTTGACCCATTTGTAGATGAAAAAGAAGAAGATATTAAAAGACTTAAAGATATTCAACTAGAACTACATTCAGACTTTATAAAAGTTGTTGAAATAAGCAGAGGAAAAAAATTAAAAGATCCAGAAAAAAATAATATTTTTACAGGAGAATTTTGGACAGGTTCGTCTGCTCTTAAACTTGGTTTAATAGATGGCATTGGTAACGCTGATCAAATTTTAAAAGAAAAATTTGGTGAAGAAGTCGTTATTAAAAAATTTGAAAAACAAAAAGGTTGGTTAGGACGAAAACTTTCAGCTTCTGTCGAAGGTCAGTTAAGTAACACTCTTAATCTGATAGAAGAAAAATCTGTGTGGCAAAAATTTGGTTTGTAGATGCCAAAAAAAATAACCAGAGAAAATAAAGCTTTATC
>Ga0307986_10002596_pt1 | contig 12879 bp, 16 predicted proteins | sample EllFjometageno82_FD_203170 | JGI IMG/M metagenome (GOLD analysis project Ga0307986, IMG submission 203170) | Marine microbial communities from Ellis Fjord, Antarctic Ocean - #82 | ecosystem: Environmental > Aquatic > Marine > Unclassified | place: Southern Ocean | collected 2014-10-09
TGTAAATGGCAACTAGCAGAAAGATATGACATATAAAGAATTTTTAGAATTATTAGAAGAATTACAGCTAGACTTAGATTCAGCCGCTGAAGCCTTAGATTTAGAAATTTCTGACATCGAAGCATGGGAAGAAGAAGAGGAAATTCCAAAGTCAGCTGAAAAATGGATAAAAAAAGAAAAAGTTGAATTTGCAACTTTAAATAATACTAACGAAGATAATGACTTTGAAGACGAAGAAAATGAAGACTTAGACGACGATGACGAAGATGACCTAGACTTAGATAGAGAAATAGAAGAAGAAGAGAAATAATTTTATTCTTTCTTGTAGGCCGGTAATGATCTTAGATGTTCATTAAAGATATATTTCTCAAAAAATAAATTATATCTTTGATAAATTTTTAACATCAGTAAAGAGATGCCTAAACCAAAAATAATTCTTGCAAAAATAACTCCGGAGTAATGTCCTCCTACAGCAAGCATTAATAAAGTATCTTCAATAATGGCATGTACTAAATTGATCATAAGGATAGAAAGAAAAACACTTTGTTTATCAATTTTAGCAGAATTGACTTCTTTAATTAAAATTCCACCACCAAACTGTAAGCCCATAGTCATTCCTACGATAACAATATTCATGGCAGAATCGCTAATCCCAAAAAATCTTAACGGTGGTACTAATATTTTTTTTAAAAAATTTTCTACTCCTAAGAACTTTAAAATTTCTAGTAAGGTTACTAAAATTACAACAATAAAAAATATAAAAAATAAGTAAAGAGCTTGGTCTTTTAGCCAGAATAACAAGCCAACTTGTGGCGGCTCAATTGTAAAAGAAGTTACAAAAGGTTGGTTTAAATAATTAAAATACGTATAAATTAAATTTAAAATCCAGCAAGCCAAAAAAGCTGAAATAAGTCTAAAGATTACTGTAAATAAAAATGAAACACCGGCTGATCTTGATATTGCAGATTCTACTACAAGATTATGACATAGTAACATAGCCACAGTTAAAATTGTGATTTGGGCAACACTTACGTCGATAAAAGGTAAGAGATTAACAAAGAGTATAAGGGCTGCATATATATTAACAACTAATGCGGTAACCCAAATAATACCAAACGCAGCTGGTAGTCCAATTAAACTCATTAAAGGCTCAAAGACTTTAGCAATTAAATCAACAGCACCTATAATTTCTAAAAATTTAATTATAAAAATAAATGGAATTAAAATTTTATATAGAGGTATAATAACGTCTTTAATCTCTTGATAAAGTTTTTTAAAAAACATACTTGTTTATTTTTTTTATTTATTGATTGATTTTTTATTTAATTTTTTTAATATTGCCTTTAAAGTTTAGAGAAGTAAAAACACCTCCTTGAAAAAGCAAGGCCATTTTATCTTTATATTCATTTTTGCTGAGCAAATTAATATCAAATCGATCAGCACTATCTTTTGGTTTGTACCCAAGTTTATAGGCCTTAGAATTATTCCACCAAGATTTTTTATTTCCAGAGGCTCCGTAAACAATTTCATGATGGATTGACTTATGTTTAATCCCAATATTAACTAACTGTGTCAAATCTTCGTAACTAATCCAAGTTGATAAATGTCTTCTATCTTCTGGGGTTTTTAGACATGATCCGATTCGAATGCACATAGATTTAATGTTAAATTTGTCAGCATACAATCTTGAAAGATCTTCTCCAAAAGCTTTACTTAACCCATAGTGGCTATCAGGTCTTTGTGTTGATAACTCATTTAGTCTAGTTGTTCTTCTGTGGAATCCAATAGCATGATTAGAGCTAGCAAAAATTATTCGTTTTACTTTATTAATTCTTGCTGCTTCAAAGAGATTATAAGTACCTATAATATTATTGTGTAAAATATTATGCTGTGAGTCTTCAATAGGTATAGCCCCAAAATGAACGATAGCATGTGTATCTTTTGTCATTTTGACTGTTGTTTTAAAATTTTTAAGGTTGGCTAATATAAATTTTTGATTTTTTTTTATATTTTTTCTTCTTAAATCTGTGCCTACAAGATTTTTATACCCAATCTTAGCTAATGAATTAAAAAGCATTCCACCTAAATGACCAGAAGCACCTGTTACTAAGACTTTTTTATTCATATCTTTTATTTAAATTTTGCTCCTTTAACATTTAAATTACACATATAAAAAGAAGTACTTGCAGTAATAAATAATTTATTTCCTTCTGAACCACCAAAATCAACATTAGATACTATTTCTGGAATTTTAATATATCCAATTTGTTCACCAGAATTAGCATAACATGCAACTCCTTTTCCACAACTAGTCCAAAGATTGTTATCTACATCAAATCTGAAACCATCAAGTACATGTTCTGGGTCTGATTTTATAAACTGAATTGGTTTAGATATTTTTAAACTTTTGTCGATTTCATATCGCTTTATGTATTTGGTGTCTCCAGTATTTGAAATAAACAAATGAGACTCGTCAAGAGATAGTGCTATACCGTTAGGTCTTTCCATGTCAGTGACTAAGGCTTCTAATAATTTTGTTTTAGGATCATATTTGAAAACATTACACCCCCCATACATCATTTTTCCTGGGAATCCCTCCACTCTTTTAGGATTAATAATTCCATAAGGTGGGTCGGTAAAAAAAATATTTCCGTTTGAATGAACACAAACATCATTTGGTGAATTCAACCTTTTTTCATTGTATTCATCGGCAATTAAAGTAATAACACCATTTGGATCTGTACAAGTGACTCTTCTTGCTCCATGTTCACATGTTATTAGATTGTCTTGGTTGTCAGTTGTGTTTCCATTGGAAAAATTTGAAGGTGATCTAAAAATTGCAATTTTGTTAAAATCAAAACTTAGCATTCTGTTGTTTGGGATATCACTCCATACTACTTTATTTAGTTTTTTTAGATAACAAGGTCCTTCTGTCCATATGCTTCCAGTGTGAACCTGTTTTAGATTAAGATTTTTTGTATATTCTGCAAACTTTTGTGTATTCATTTTGTACTATTATAACTCACCTTATGTAAAAAAAGAGCTTATCTTTTTTTTATTGTTGTTTAATTTTTTGACTTTCAGTTCTTAGTTGGCCGCAAGCACCTAAAATATCTTGCCCCCGTGACCTTCGTATTGTTGCCACATAACCAGCTTCTTGAATAATTTTACCAAATTCTTCCATTTCATTTCTTTCGGTTGGCAGATATTGAACTCCTGGCCAGGGATTAAACTCGATAAGATTTACCTTGCAAGGAAATTGAGCCATTAGTTTAACTAACTGTTCAGCACACTTCATACTGTCATTAATGCCTCTCAGCATTACATATTCTAAAGTTATTTTTTCTTTAACGACTGAGCTGTAATATTTACACTGGGCAATTAGTTCTTTAATTTTAAACTTTTTATTTATAGGCATAATCATTTCTCTAATATTGTCTGTCGGAGCATGGAGAGATAAAGCTAAATAAGTCCCTATTTCATTTGCTGCTTCTGGTATTTTATTTGCAATACCTGCAGTTGAAACGGTTATTTTTTTTGGCCCATAATTTAAACCTTCTTTTTCTTTTAGTATCTCAACTGCAGTTTTAACGTTATCATAATTGTAGAAAGGTTCACCCATGCCCATGAGCACAATATTAGTTATTTTTTTTTGGTCACCCCAATCATTAATTTGTTCTTTTGCAATCATTACTTGGTTTACTATTTCTGCAAAACTTAAATTTTTTACTAGCCGTTGTGTTCCGGTATGACAAAATCTACAATTTAAAGTACAGCCGACTTGTGAGGAAATACAAAGAGTTGCTCTAGTTTTTTCTGGAATATAAACACACTCGACTTCATTACCATCAAAAAGTTTAATCAACCATTTTATAGTTCCGTCACTTGAAGTTTGGGTGTTAACAATTTTTGGCCTCTGTAAACTTATTAAACTACTAAGTTTATCTCTAAGCTCTAAAGAAAATGTGGTTAAGTTTTTAATTTCAAAAGAACCTTTTTGGTAGACAGATTGCCAAATCTGTTTACTGCGCATAGAGACTTTTTTTTTCTCAATTTTTAAATCTTTAATTAGAAAATGCTTTAGACTTTCTAAGTTAAACTCAAAAAAATTTTTTTGGTTCATATGGGTTAGAATATAGATTAATATGTTGATTGTGTATACTTTGTACATTTGATAAGCAGGTCAATGTTTTTGCAAATAAAAAAAATTCCTAGGTTATCTTGGAGTTCAAGATCGCCAAGAAATCTCCAACCTTCTTTTAAAACTCTTTTTTTATTATGTTTTGGTTTGATAATGTTTGGTTTTGGTGAGGGTCTGTTAATTATTTCAACTATTGGTGCGTCGCCCTGGAATGTCTTGCACCAAGGTCTTGCTCTAAACCTGGGCTTGTCTGTTGGTATGTGGGCTTTTCTAATAAGTTTAATAGTTTTGTTGTTGTGGTTTTTTTTGGATGAAAAAATAGGAATGGGTACGATATTAAATTTTATAATCATTGCGATTATGATTGATCTAACAATATATTTTTTTAAAGCACCAGAACTTTGGATTAATCAATTTTTATTATGTGTTATTTCAGTATTATTGGTTGGTTTAGGAAGTGGGATGTATTTAATAGCAAGATTAGGTCCGGGACCAAGGGACGGATTGATGACTGGTTTGCAAAAAAAAACAGGTTTTTCTATCGCAATAATTCGAGGAGCTATTGAAGTTGTCGTGGTATCATGCGGGTGGCTATTAGGAGGAACAGTCGGAGTTGGAACATTACTTTATGCACTAGGAATTGGTCCGGCTGTAGCATTTGGGTTAAATATGGTTAAAAAAACTATTAGGTAGTTATGAGTCTTATCAGTTAGAAAATAGTAGAAAATTCTAGTTTTTCGTAGTTAGATACATAAAAAAAATTAATCAAAATCTATATAGAATATTTCTATATAAATTTTTTTTACAAAGCATTAGATTGTATTCAATGAATAAACAAAGAGAAAGAGAAGAAAGAATATTTTCAAAACTAAAACTAGAAAAACTTCCCTTTAAGATAAAAAAAGAAAATTTTAAAACTCTAGGAAATGCTGTTTCCTTAGCATTTCATGAAATTTATAATAATCAAGTTGAAAGCAATCAATTGAAGTGGGTTTTTTCAACAGTAAAAAGATTTAAAATATTTCTTGCTATATTTTACGCTAATGAAAAAGGTCAAGAAATTTACAAAGAAGAAATAGCAAAAAAAATACCTGAATATTCATACAAAACAATATCTAAAATAATTGATGACGGGCATGAAAAAGGAATCTACGTATCTTTAGAACCAGATGGAGAAATTGGTACAGATGCAAAAATAAAAAATATAAGACCATCAGAAGAGTTAATGGTTGATTTTCTTAATTGGTCTATAAATATTTTTGATTTACTTAATAATATGGTCAAAGAGAATAAAGCTTAGGATTAAGTTAAATTTTTATTTATATTAATTCATTAATATATTGGTTAGTTAAGGTATGGAAACTCATGAGCTACAGTAAACCTTTAAAACTATTAAAAAATTTACCGAGTAGACTTAATAATTTTTATAATAAAAATTCTAAATCTTCTCTTAAGATTAATAATAAATCTAAAAATAAAAAAAATTTTGATCCAGTAACAAATTTAGACAAAGCTTTTGAGAAATTCATAAGAAACATTATTGTCAAACAGTTTCCTAGAGATGCTATCTTAGGTGAGGAATTCCCGGAAAAACTTTCTAATAATGACTATAGGTGGTTTATCGATCCTATTGATGGAACGAGAGCTTTTATGGTTGGAGCTCCAACGTGGTCAAATTTAATTGGACTAACTCATAAAAATCAATCTGTTTTAGGTTTGGCAAATTTTCCAGCTTTAAATAAGTTTTACATAAATGATCAGAAAAAATCATATTTAATTAATAATAAAAAAACTATTTTAAAAACTTCCACGGAAAATAATTTAAAAAAATGTAAAGTTATAGGCCACTTACACGAAGCATTGTTTCAGAAAAAATATAATAAAAAAATTGAAAAAGTTATTTCTGCAGTTAATTATTTTAGTGCGGCAACATTTGATGCTTTAAATTTTTGTATTCTTGCAGAAGGAAAAGTGGAAGTTGTGATTGAAACTAATCTCAAGCCTTTTGATATAGTTCCCCTTATTCCTATAGTTGAAAAAGCTGGAGGATTTGTTACTACTTGGAATAATAGATCTGCAATAAGAGGTGGAAATATATTGGCTACTTCTAATAAAAAACTACACAATAAAATTTTAAAAATATTAAAATCTTCTAGTTAAAATTCTAATTTATTACTTTATTATTTTTAGATAGGTCAGCTCTAATTGATGAAATAACAATTAAAATTAAAAAAGGCATAGCAATTAAATTCATTGTTTTCCAACTTGTCATACTCAACATATACCCTGCTGACAAGCTAGCTAGGGCTTGTGTTGAAAAAACCAGAATGTCATTAAATCCTTGTGCTTTAAATTTTTCTTCTTCTCTGTAAGATAAAACAAGCAACCCGGTACCCGATAGATATAAAAAATTCCATCCTATTCCTAAAAAAACTAGAGAAAATAAATAGTTAAAGAAAGAAGGTGGTAAAAAACTTAATAAAATTGTTAAGATGAAAAAAGATACGCCAGCATATATTATTTTACTATGTCCATATTTTCTTAACAAATTTCCTGTAATCAAAGATGGTAAGAACATGCTGACGATATGTAACTGAATAACAATACCAGTTTTGTTTAAACTATAATTTTCTATAACATACATATTAATAGGTGTTGCTGTCATTAAAAATGACATAACGGCATATGCAAAAGCAGCTGATACTACGGCTTGCAAGAAACTAGGTTGTGAAATGAGTTCAAAATAACCTCTACCCTTATATTCTTTATCTCTCGCTAGTTCAGCTTTTGGGCTGTAGAAACTTAAAAATATAACAGGTATAAATGTTAAAACAGCTAAAGATAAATAAGACCCTACAAATAAGTGTCCGCTTATTAAATTTTTATTAAAATTAGCAATATTAGGTCCGAGTAATGCGGAAAAAATTGAAGCTAGCATTATAATTGAGAGTGCTTTTGGTATAAAAAATTTTTCTACACTTTCTGCTGCTGCAAAACGATATTGATGGGTAAAAGCCATTCCATTACCAATAAAAAAACAGGCAGCACAAAATAAATAAAAATTTTTATCCCATACAGCATAAGTGGCCAATAAAACTGAAAAGGTACTAAAAAGTGCAGCGTATAGAAATCCAGCTTTTCTTCCTATCTTACTCATAACTTTAGCTGCAAAAAAAGAAAAGACAGCGACACCTACTATCATTAAAGAAGTTGGGACAGTTTGAAGAGATTTTACTGGACTTAATGTGCTTCCGATAATCCCACTTAAAAAAACATTTACAGGAGCTGGTGTAAAACTAAATATTTGACTTGCGGTAAGAATCCAAAGATTTTTATTCATTTTAAGTTAGGTTAGACTATTCGGCGTAATAGCATAATATAAATTAATACACAAAATTAAACATGAGTAAAAAAACAATAGGTATATCGATTGCTCTTTTCGGAGTTGTAATTTTTTTTTCAAATCAGGAAAATGCATGGATAGTTTCAGCTGTTCTGTTAGGTTTTGGTAGTGGAGTTTTTTTTTGGAGAGATTAATTTAACTTATCAAAGAATATACAAAGAGATATCTGCTGATTTTTCCAATAGTGACTAAAGCTAAAAATAATAAAAAATTTACCCTTAAAATCCCAGCTACAAAAGTAAGTGGGTCACCAATAATTGGGACCCATACAAATAATAAAGACCAGATTCCAAACTTTTGAAATCTTTTAGAAGCAGCAATTATTTGATTTTCCTTAAAAGGAAACCATTTTTTATTAATATACTTAAATAAATAAAACCCTAACAACCAATTAAATACAGAACCTAAAATATTTCCTAAACTCGCCGTTCCTATAAGTACAAATGAATTATATTCATTTGTTTTTAGCAAACTGGCCAAGGCTAGCTCGCTTGATAACGGAAGAATAGTTGCTGCTAAAAAAGATATTAGCAGAAGAGACAGATAGGTTATCATTTTTTTTTATAACTAATACAAATTAAATTATCTTGAAATACTAATTTTTTTTTAAATTTTTTTTTGATTTCTTCCATTCCTATCTTTAATTCTTCAGGTGAAAGATTCAAAAGGCATGAAGTAAATCTTTTTTTAATCATTTGAAGATATGAATCTTTAGTTATTTTTACGTTAAAAGTGAAATAATTAATTTTATATTCTTCAAAATTAATTTTAATTAAATTTAAAATTTTTTCATCTTTTTTTAGACTTTGTATAAGCTTTATCTTAAAAACTTTAAATAAAGGCCAATGATTTTTTTGGGGATGTAATGCTAAAATTATAATTTTTCCATTTGTGTTAAGAATTTTTTTTGAAAAATTTAGTATTTTTTTAATTTCCATGAATTTAAAAAAATGAATAGACTGTTTAAATAAAATAAGATCAAATTTTTTTTTCGTTTTACTTAAGTATTTTATGGCATTAATTTTAGTAAAATTTATTTTTCTTACAACGTTCGTGTGGTCAACAATATCAATACCGATAGGAAAGTTGCTCATCTGGTACTTTTCTGAAAAAGTGGAAATAATTTTTCCTCGCCCGCAACCAATATCTAAAATTTTTGTTTTATTATTAAATTTGATTCTCTTTTCTAAAAAATAAATTATACTTGAAATATACTTGGATGAAGATAGCCAGGTTTTTTTATCCCAATTTTTTAATTTTTTCATTATCTTAATCAATATAAAGATTGCTTTATTTAAGTGATAAAAACTTTATATATTAACGATTGAATAACTTAAACAATCAGTTAGTTTACAAATATAATGAGTACGCATAGAACAAATATACCTAACTCTCTAAACGAACATTGGATGCCGTTTTCTTCTAATCGTGACTTTAAAAAAAATCCAAGGTTAATTACTAGCGCAAAAGGCTTATATTTAAAGACACATGAGGGCAAAACCTTGATTGACGCTAGCTGCGGATTATTTTGCAATCCTTTGGGTCATGGTAGAGAAGAAATCGCAGAAGCTGTTAGCAAACAATTAAGGGAGTTAGACTTTGTTCTTCCCTTCAACCAAGGATTTGGTGGATCATTTGAATTAGCGACAAGAATTGCAAAACATACACCTGAAGATTTAAATAAAATTTTTTATACAATTTGCGGCTCAACGGCGGTCGACTCAGCTATTAAAATTGCTATGGCCTATCATGCTGCTAAGGGTAACAAAAAAAGATTTAGATTTGTTGGTCGTGATAGAGGATATCACGGAATGAATATAGGTGGCTTATCTGTTGGTGGTTTCAATAATTACAAAGAGATGTGTGCTAGTGTTTTAATGCCGGGCGTTCAGCATATGCGTCACACTCTTCTACCGGAACATAAATTTATAAAAGGACAGCCCGATACAGGAGTTGAGTTAGCTGACGACTTAGAATTGATTGCAAATAAATTTGAGGGTGAAATAGCAGCATGTATTATAGAGCCAATTGCCGGGTCAACAGGAATTCTAGTTCCTCCCAAAGGTTATTTAAATAGACTAAGAAAAATTTGTGACAAACATGGTATTCTTTTAATCTTTGATGAAGTTATTACTGGCTGGGGTAGAACAGGTTCTCCATTTGCAGCTCAAGAATTTAACGTTACTCCAGATATTATGACATTAGCAAAAGCTACAACAAATGGGGTTGTTCCTATGGGTGTTGTGGCTGTTCGAGATGGTATATATGAGGCTGTTATTAATTCTGCTCCAGAAGGAGCGATAGAGTTATTCCACGGATATACATATTCAGGAATACCAGCTGCTGTCGCTGCCGCTTTAGCTGTGCAAGATATATTTGAAAAAGAAGATACATTTAATAAAGTAAAAGAAATTTCACCTTACTTTCAAGAAGCTTTACATTCCTTAAAAGACTTAGAGTGTGTAGAAAATATTCGAGGTTATGGTTTGCTAGGAGGTGTAGATATTAAAAAGAAAGATAAACCAGGTAAAGCAGGCTTTCAAGTTTACAAAACTTGTTATGAAAATGGAGTAAATCTTAAGGCAACAGGTGATGCTTTGGTTCTAGCACCTCCTTTTATTTCTGAAAAAAAACATATTGATGAAATCTTTGATAAAATTAGAAAAAGTATTAATCAATACATGAAGCAGTAGTTATAAATTTTCATACCATACCTAGTATTTGTTCATGCCGTGACATGTAACTTAAATAAATTCAGTATATAAATAATTGACTTAAATGTTTAAATCGTTTTGAATAGTTACTCATGAGATTTAAAGAGCCCATAAAATATAACATAAGTTTAGATCAGTACAAGCATCTAAAGAGAGAAGAAAATAGAATTTTACACAGAGTGGACATTAATGAATTAAATAAAAGATTAAATGCTACTAATAGATCTAATTTTTACACCACTATATTGTCTGTTGTGCTTGGTTTGTCTTGCTTGATTGCCCTGTCTTTAATTGGCATTATTTTTTAACATTTATTGCTCTTATACAAATAAAATAAAAATTGCTAAAAAGTTTAACTACCTCTTCTGTTAATTTTCGCGAAATCAAATTGTCTGAAGCAGCATCAGGAATCATATAATATCTCTTTGAAATTTTATCTTGTGAGATTATTTTCAACTTTACTAAAATTTCAAGTTTTCGAACACAGGTTGGTCTTGGTATGCCAGTAACTTCAGCTACAGAGGTTGCGCTTATACTTGCACTTATAAATTCTTTGAGTAAACTCGGATTGTCAAAAAACTCTTTGTAGGATAAATTTTTTTCTTTTGCTTTTGATGTAAATAAATGAGCTACTTGCAAAAATATAAGTCCAAGTTCAAGGTCGTTGAGTTGTTTGCTCCATACTCTAAGATACTTAAGTTGTGCTTCTAAGTAATGAAACCAATAAAAGCTAAATTTTTCTTTTATTTCTTTTGTTAATACTTCTTTAGAAATAGAGCAATTTGTTTTCTCACAAATATAATTAATTAATTTACACACACCATCAATTTCTTTATCAAGGACTAAACTATAACTTTGTTTGTATTGTTCGGTCGGTAGCCAACCAATATTTTTATTTTTTTTATTCAACACTTTTTGTTTTATAAGTTGCAAAATTTTTCTTCTTGCACTCTCTTTTGGTAAAAGAGTATCTTCTCCAATTTTGATTATAGATATTCGTGGCGGACTAGTAGTGTGGTGGTTCTCCCAAAATTTTTCAAAACTAATGTTAAAATTAAGGTCATAATCTTTTTTTCTTAAAATATCTTGATGTGTTTGTTTTGCGTAGTACAGAACAAGATTACCATTTTCTACGCTTTGGTATCTGGAAAACAAGCCCGACAAAAAATTTGACTGAAACTCTACAAACAAATATTGATATTCAATATAGTTTTCTAAAATTGTTATTTCTATGCTCTCTTTTGATGGTTGTTGCATAAAGTTTTTATTTATATCTTCAATGCTTAATTTGGGTAAATAAAACTTATATTGATTACAAGTCAACAACCAAAAAAGCTGATCTGCTTACACTATTTTATAATTGTTTAAGTAAGGCTTAAATTTCAAAAATTAAGATAAAAGCTATTGGTTTTTAATTATAAACTAAAAAACTAGCTACGATGACTATCGATATAACAACTAAGAATACTAAAAAATTTTTTCTTTCCTGTGTTCTTCTCTCAACTAGTATTCTTTTTATTAAATGGTCAATATTAGGTCGTGCTTTCTGAGGTAGTTTTACCTTAGAGAAGACTTCGTTGGCCTCTGGTGTCGAGGTATTTTCTTTAGACTGGAATGTCATTTTTTTTTCAGACTAAACCATTGATATTTTTTTATAATAGTCATTTAGTCCATAATGGGTTTAATATGACATAATACACTCCAATATGGGTTTTTTATTAATTTGATTAACAATGTTTAAAAACAAAATATAAAATAATTTTGAAAAAATATAAAAATATAATTATTAATACCAGTGAACATTTAGGTCTTCTTGCTCTTAATAGGCAAAAAGAAAACAATGCCCTAGATATAGAAACTTCAAGAGAAATATATGAAGGATTAAAGGAATTGGAAATGAATTCTTCTATTAGGGTTATTTTAGTTCAAGGAAATGAAAAATTTTTTTCACCTGGTGCTGATATAATGGAACTTAGTAATTTAAATACAGAGTCTGCGGGTTCAAAAGGTCTCTTTAACTTTTTTGATAAAATAAAAGAAATTAATATTCCAATTATAGCAGCAGTTGAGGGATATGCTTTAGGTGGAGGCATGGAGCTTGCTTTATTATGTGATATAATTATTGCATCTAAAAAATCTAAATTTGGCCAACCTGAAATTAATTTGGGACTAATGCCTGGAATAGGTGGAACGCAAAGGTTAAGGAATTCTCTAGGTAAATATAATGCAAGTTATCTTTGTATGTCAGGAGAAATTATTTCTGGAACAAAAGCATACGAGCTCGGTCTTGTAAGTGTTTTATTAGATAAAGTTAATTTTCTTGAAGAGGTAATAAAAATTGCAAATCAAATAGCTGAAAAACCTAAATCAAGTTTAATTGAAATAAAAAAACTTATTAGCAATAATTATTTACTAGAAAAAGGCTTACACCAAGAGAGAAAATCTTTTTATAAACTACTAAATAGTGAGAATGCAAAAGAAGGGATTTCTAGTTTTTTAAATAAAAAAAAGTCAACCTGGAAGGATTGAATAAAATTATTTAATAATTTTTTTATTTCCTTCAGATCTTATAAATAAAATACCAAAACAAGTAATACCAATTATTCCAAAAATTTTACTTG
>Ga0307986_10002597_pt1 | contig 12876 bp, 15 predicted proteins | sample EllFjometageno82_FD_203170 | JGI IMG/M metagenome (GOLD analysis project Ga0307986, IMG submission 203170) | Marine microbial communities from Ellis Fjord, Antarctic Ocean - #82 | ecosystem: Environmental > Aquatic > Marine > Unclassified | place: Southern Ocean | collected 2014-10-09
TTGGGACTCTACAAAATATACAATTGTCTACAGATTAGCTGAAGATATGAAAGTCGGTGTTAAACCGGAGATGGTATTTCCATGTAAAAGCTGCGGTGAGGAGGTCACCGTGCCACTAACGTTTCCCGGCGGTATTAAAGCTCTATTCATTATTTCAGATATCTCTTCTGAACTTCTTTAAAATTAGAGTACTATTATTAGAAAAGTTGCATCTCCAACCATCAGAGTTGGATTTGCTTCCTTTCTATGAATATGAGTATACGCTGGAAATCTATAATGATTTGTTAAAAGATCGAAATAAACAAGAACAACAAAATACTAAAGACACACAGGATAAATACAATATGGATGGGCTATCTAGTAAAATGAAAAATCCTAAGATGCCTAAGATGCCTAATATATCCATGCCAAAATTATAAAAATAAAATTTAAATGGCTGCTGTAACTTTAAAAGATTTGATGGATCCGTTAACTAAGATCCAAGCTGCTACTGAATCTACGGCGGAAGCTGTGGATTCTTTGTCTGTAGCAATAGGCACACAAACGCAAGGCACTAATGCTGTACTACAGAAATTAGATAAATTGGTTGCTGCGCAAACTGGTGTATTGGATGGTAATACAGATATAATAATGATGAGGCTTGCACTAAATCGCAATAAATTATTAGCTAAAATTGCTAGTGGGGAGAGTGGTAGTAAAGGAAAGGCTGCTGGTGGTGGAAAAACAGGAAAACTTAAAGAGGGTGGTGAAGCATTAGGACTATTAGGAGCTGGTGCATCAACGTTAGCAAAAGGTATGTTATTATTTCAGCTAGTACCAAAGAAGGGTATTAAAAAGTTTAGAGATACCTTATATGATCTCTTTGATATCATGGATACGTTTAATGGCAAGAAAATAAAGAAAGGTGCAGAAGGGTTTAAATTAATAGCTGATTCTATTGGCACATTTGCAAAAAATTTAGTATTAGCAACACTCCTTTTACCAATAGGATTAGTAGGGGTAAAATTATTAAAGGTTGCGGTAAACGGTTTATACACTACATTTACCGATTTAGGAGAAGATTCAAAAACAATCAATAAAGGTGCTAAGGCTTTAGACTTAATGGGTACTTCGCTATTATCATTTGCTAAAGGGTTGGCTCTTGCTGGTTTAGTAGCTATTGTTGGTATTGTTGCAATTCCATTTTTAATTGTTAGTTTAGTTTTAGTAGGTGGTGCTATAATGCTACTTGGTAAGCGTGATAAACAAATAAAGAAAGGTGCAAAGGCACTAGATAGGGTTGGGGATTCTTTAAAATCATTTGGTATAGGTTTAGCTATATTTGCAATAACTACATTTTTTATTATGCTACAGCCTACTATTCTTATAGGAATGGTTGCTAGTATAGTTTTAATAGGTGGCGCAGTGGCATTAATCGGGTTGCTAAATAAACAAATTAATAAAGGATCATTATCTCTTGCTCTTATGGGCTTGGGTTTAATTGCATTCGGGATAGGTTATTCAATATTTGCAGCAGCCATTGCAACAACGGCACCTACTATTGGTGATATTGGCATACAGTTCGCAGTCATAGCAGGTATGGGTTTAGTAACTGCCCTATTAGGCGCTGGTTTAAGTTTAATAGCGCAAGGTGCACTTTCTCTTGTTCTTATGGGCGCTGGGTTAATTATATTTGGTATGGGGTATACTCCATTTGCTGAAGCTACTAAAGGTGCAACATTAGAAAGCGTTGGTGTTCAGGCTGGTGTATTAACTGCGTTAGGTTTAGTATTTGCAGCAGCAGGTTTAGGTGCAATAGCTATTATACCAGGTGCTGCTGCATTTGGTGCAATAGGTTTAGGCTTAATGGCATTAGCACCAGGTTTAAAGGCAATGAAAAAGGTTGACTTTACTGAAGATGATGCTCTTAAATTAACAACAACATTAGCTGGTGTAAAGATGGCATTTTTAGGACCTCCTAATAAAGGTGGAGTAATAAGTGGAATCTTTAAGAGTATAGGTGGGGCAATAAGCGGTGGTGCCGATGCGGTCGCAATGACAGCAGCTGCTGTTGGTTTTGCCGCTGCAGGTAAATCATTAACTGCACTATCCACAGGGCTAAAAGATTATCAAAAATTAAATTGGTCTGATAGCGAAAGCTTAACTTTAGCTGGAACTTTATCTGGTATAACATCAGCATTTGCACAAGCAGGTGGCGAACCTGCAAGCCCAGGTGGACTGTTTGGTGCAGTATTTGGAAATACATTCAGTCCTAATGCAACCAAGAGAGGTGTTGATTCTGTTATGGGGGCAGGTAAAGCATTAACTAGCATAGCAACAGGTTTAACAGTATTTCAAAAATTAGTAAAATCAAAAATTGATTTTATAGGATTATCAAAAGATATAGCAAAGGTTATTGGATTTGTGTCTGAAGCTTTTGCTGCAATTGGTGGATCTGATCAAGATGTTGAATCAGGCGGATTTTTTAGTGGTTTATTTGGCATTAAGTCAACAGCAACAGAAGAAGGTATTAGATCTGTAATGGATGCAGGAAGCGCACTAACAGGAATTGCCACTGGTTTAGAAGCTTTTAAAGGATTAAAAAATCCAGAAGAAACTGCAAGTAAAATTAAAAGCGTGCTTGGTTTTGTTTCTGAAGCTTTTGCTGCAATAGGTGGTTCGGATCAAGATGTTGAATCAGGTGGATTTTTTAGTGGTTTATTTGGTATTAAGTCAACAGCAACAGAAGAAGGTATTAGATCTGTTAAAGGTGCAGGTGATGAATTAGTTAAAATAGGAACAGCCTTAGAAAAATTTGCGGGTTTAAAAGATCCAAATGCAACAGCAGCAAAAATTAAAGCAGTCTTAGGAATGGTAGGGCAAGCTTTTGCTTCTGTAGGTGGAAGTGAAAATGAAGAATCTGATGGTAATTGGTTTATATCATGGGATGAAAATAAAATTGAAAAAGGTATTGATGCAGTAGACGGTGCAGGTGCTGCGTTAACTGATATTGCAGCTGGGCTTAAAGCGTTTAGTGGAGACTTTGATCCTGTTTCAGTTGCAAAATCTATTGGAACTCTATTAACATCAATAGGAACTGCATTTAGTGATCTCTATGCAACTAACCCTCTTATATCACCGCAACTAAAAGACTTCTCATCATTCATTGTAACATTAGGAGATGTTGCAGAAAAAGGACTATTAGACAAAGCAGCTGATGGAATTTCTAAGATTGCAGATTCTATTAATAAAATAGATATTGACAAGACAGTTGCATTTGGTGATCTATTTAAATCAAGCTCTGCTCTATCTGAAGACAGAGGTGCATATAGAGCTTTAGCCAGAGCAGTAGAAGATATTAGAGATATGATGGAAGAAACTGGTGGAGGTGGACCTGGTCTTATTGATAAAGGGTTAAACGCGCTAGATGGTGGAAATCGTGGTGCTGCCCCTGCTGCAGCAAAATCATCTTCGGGTGGTTTAGATATAAAAAGGTTAAATAGTACATTGTCCAGCCTAAGTACAGCAATTACACAACTACCAGGTAACATAGAGTCCGCAACCTTCGAAGTAGTAGATCCAAACAGATAATTTAAAAACTTTTTAATTTTCTTAAAACTAACTTAATTTTTAGCTATATAAAATATAATAACAGCTAAAGTAAAAAGTATAGTATGAAGAAAAATATAGTTTGGTTTGATTTAGAAACCACAGGAATAAGTACAACATCAGATCGCATTATTGAGATATGTATGATCAAGACTGATTTTGATGGAAATGAAATTGAAACTTATAATCAATTAGTTAACCCAGGAAATGTAGAGATGCGACCTGAGGCTGTAGATAAGCATGGGATTTCTCTAGAGATGTTAAAGGATAAACCTACCTTTGAAATGATAGCATCTGAAATAAATGATTTTATTGGTGATAGTGACTTAGGAGGGTATAATGCCTTATTCTTTGATGTACCATTCTTATGCGAGGAATTTATGAGATGTGGTATTATATTTGATCATCGCAGTAGAGCTGTAATGGACCCTTTCCTTATATACAGTAACTATGAAAAAAGAGATCTAACCAGTACTTATAAAAAATTCACAGGTAAAGATTTAGAAGGCGCCCACAGAGCTGAAGCTGATGTTAGAGCTACAATGGAAATATTTCAAAAACAGAGAGAGGTTTATTCAATGGCTGAAACTGCTGAGGAGATTGACAAAGAAGTAAATACTCGTAGAGCAGATCAAGTAGATTTAAGTGGTAAATTAAAATTTGCTGAAGTTGATGGCAAAAGAACAATTATATTTAATTTTGGTAAACATAAAGGTTTTGCTTTTAAAACTGTTTATAAGAATGATTCTAATTACATTAATTGGATTATTGAAAAAGGTGAGTTTTCTAAAGAACTTAAAATCCTATGTACTAAATTGCTTGCAAAATTTAGAGCTGAAGAAAATAAAAATATAGAAATGCCATACTAATCTTTCAGAAGTAAGAAAGATTTGTTACTATTATAATATACTGAACAATAACACTAGAAAAAATGAACAGATTAGAAAGACCAGATTTAGCAACAGATGTATCATTCCATGGGCATGCCTTTTTTGCAACAAAACAAGATATAGAAAAAGTATGCGGTACTGTAATGTATACCGATAATGATATTACTGAAAAGGTACAAAATGAATGGGAAATGCAAACTGAGGATAGTACTGCAATTACTATATATGACTACAAAGAATATCGTGAATATTCTGATGATGAAAAGATTGAATGGCATATAGGCGCAAATAATAGATTTGGTTCAAAGAAAGGATATGATGAATTAAAAAGAGCCTTTCACCTACATCCTAAAGTTACTTATAATATATAATAAAGTTCATTGAATTATCGGGGGTGCACGGCTTTTGACAGTATGATTGAAATAAAAACCACAGTACCGGGTGATGACCTACATCGACCTTAGCCGACAACGCTGAGTACGCAATGGCTGCCTAAGTAGGTAAGTAATGCACATCATGTTATTAGTATGCTTGTAAATAACCAAGATGTAAAAAGAAGCAGTATAGGTGTATATGGGCTAGCTATTAAAAACCACCTTAAGAGTTTTATACAGTACGCAGTTTTAGAATGTTATGCTTAAAACATTATTGATTTTTGGAAGTTTATAAAAACTTATCCTACACTGTAAGAATGTTTTTTATGAATACATATTGGACGTGGGTTCGAATCCCACCACCTCCACAAAATAAAAATAGTTAAAATAAGTAATGACAACAAATCAAGAAACAAACAACGGACAAACGCAAGTTAACCAAACCAGGAACTCGTTTAATGACAAGGTATCTAAGTATAAAATGCTAGGTTCTTCTAAAAAAGTACAGTGGGATAACATAAGAAGAAATCGATCAATATGACAAATGATTATTCATATGTTATGAAGGTGATAACAAATAAAAATAATAACCGTTATCATTACCCTGCTCTTAAAAGATTAATATCTATTTGGGAAATTAAATGGCAGGATGCACATAAAGAAAAATACTTTGATATTTATTTGCATTCTCTTAAAACTACACTCAAAAGATCGTTCAGTAAACAAATAGATAAATTGACTATATAAAAATAAAAATATGGCAGTAAGCATTGAAAAGAAATACCAAAAATTAACAGATACAGAACATGTTCTATTAAGACCAGGTATGTATGTCGGTTCAATTAAGCCACATACAGAAGAAGTTTTTTTACCAATGAAAGGTAAAGATCAATTTCAACTTACTGAAGTAACCTATAATCCAGGTTTCTTAAAACTCTTTGATGAAATAGTATCTAACTCAGTTGATGAACATAAAAGAAATGCTAAGCTAAATAAAGTTAAAGTAGATATTGATATGGCTACTGGGCAAATATCAATCTGGGATAACGGAGGTATACCTGTAAAGATTCATAAAGAGTATGATGAGTGGGTACCTGAAATGATTTTTTCAAATCTAAAAGCTGGTAGTAATTTTGATGATACTGAAGATAGGGTTGTTGTTGGAACAAATGGTGTAGGTAGTACACTAACAAATATATTTAGTAAAGAATTTATAATTGAAACTTGTGATGGTAAAAAACAATTTGTTCAGACTTTTAAAAATAACATGTCTGAACGAACTAAAGCTAAAATTACAAATAAGAAAACTGCATTTACAAAAATAACATATCTTACTGATTTTAAAAGATTTGGTTTAAAGGGTATTAATAAGAATCATTATTTAATGATAACTAAAAGGCTTATTGATATTGCAGCATGTAATCCTACTCTTAAAATATTCTTAAACGATAAAGCAATTGCGTTTAGAACATTTAAAGATTATGCTAATCGTTATGTAACTCCAGTCTTTTATGATCAATCAGAACATTGGAAAATTGGAATAGGGCATTCAACAACTGGCTTTAAAGCAATATCATTTGTTAATTCTGTAGAAACTAAAGATGGCGGTACTCATGTTAATAATATAGACTGGCAAATTACATCTTATCTTAGAGATAAAATTAAAAGAAAATACAGAGTAGATGTAAAACCTTCTGAATTAAGACAACATTTATATTTGTTTATTAACTGTACTGTTATTAATCCAGCATTCTCTTCACAAACAAAAGAAAAATTAATTACTGCCCCTAAGGATTTTGGTACAAGCCATGTTTTAAGTGAAAAGGTATTAAGGCAAGTTTTAAATTCAGAAATCATACAATCAGTACTAGATTGGATTGAGCGAAAAAAGGATGCAGAAGAAAGAGCAAAGCTTAGGAAACTAAATAAAGGTTTAGATAAAACTAAAGTTCTTAAATTAATCGATGCAAAGAAAAGAGGTGACAGGGAAAAATGTACACTTGCAATATTTGAAGGTGATTCTGCATCCTCTGCATTTAGAAGATACCGAGAGCCTCAGTACCAAGGAGCATTTCCATTAAGAGGTAAATTTATAAATGTTAGAGAATTAACAGCATCTAAGGTTGTACAGAATAAAGAGGTACAATCAATGATGGCTGCTATGGGTTTAAAGATCGGACATGAACCTAAAGATCTGAGATATGGTAAAATACTTTTATATACCGATGCAGATGTAGACGGTAATTCTATTGCAGCACTGCTAATTAATTTCTTAGGTAAATATTGGCCAGAACTATTTAGTGAAGGTAGAATACTTAAAGTAGAAACTCCTCTTATGGTTGCGAAGAAAGGTAAAGAATCTTTAAACTTTTATTCAGATGATGATTACCAAGAATGGGAATCTAAACAGAAAAATTTAAATTCTTGGTCAATCGAATATAAGAAAGGTTTAGCTGCACTCGAAGATGCAGAATATAAAGAGATCATTAGAAGCCCGAGAACCTTTACTCTTACAAAAGACAATGGATTTAACAATACATTAGATATATGGTTCTCTAAAGATTCTACACCACGTAAAGGAAAGATACTTGGAGAGACTGTAATAATTAAAAACAACAAATCATTATTTTAAATGAAAAACACTAGAACTGTAACATCTTTTTTTGATAAAGAATATTTAGATTATGCAAGATATGTTGTAGAAAACAGAGCTATACCAAGTTGCATTGATGGACTTAAACCAACACAGAGAAAGGTTGTTTATATTGCAAATAAAATCTGGAAAACTGGTAATGAAAAACCTATGAAGTTATTTCAACTTGCAGGTCGAGTTGCAGCTGAGGCATTTTATCATCATGGTAATACTTCATTAGAATCTTCAATGGTTGGAATGGCTCAAAAATTTAAAAATTCATTACCATTACTTGAAGGTGTTGGTCAATTCGGTTCTTTAAGAAGTCCTGCTGCTGGTGCACCTCGTTATATTAGTGCAAAGCTACATCCTAATTTTAGATTACTTTATCAAGACTTTGATTTATTAGAAAATAAAATAGAAGAAGGTGAAAAAATAGAACCTGCATTTTTCTTACCTATTGTACCAACTGTTATATTAAATGGTACATCAGGTATTGCTGTTGGGTTTGCTACAAATATTTTAAATAGAAATCCTAAAGATGTAGTAGATGCATGTATATCTACTCTTAATAATAAAAAGATGAAAGTATTAGCTCCGTGGATACAAGAATTTAAAGGAACTTTTACTAGAGACTTAGAAAATCCTAAAACATGGAAGATTAAAGGTCAGTATCAAATAATTAATACAACCACAGTAAAGATAACTGCAATACCACCAAACTATACATATGAAAGATATGAAGAAATCTTAAATCTTTTACAAGAAAAAGGTATAATAGCTTCTTACGATGATAATTCGTCTGAAACTATTGAGTACACATTAAAATTTAAAAGATCTGTATTAACTAACTTAATAAGCAGTGAAGGTAAATTAGAAAGGGCTTTAAGATTAAATACACAAGAAACTGAAAACCTAACAACACTCGATGAACATGGTAAATTAAAGATCTTTGATAAAGCCGAAGATATAGTAAAACATTTTGTTGGTGTAAGATTACAGTGGTATCAAACAAGGAAAGATTATTTAATTGATAAAACTGAAAAGCAATTAGCATTAGTAACAAATAAAGCAAGGTTCATTAAAGATATTATTGATGGCAAGTTAAAAATTAACAATGTACCTAAGGAAAAGATTGTAACTTATTTAAAAACTAATTCATATGACACTGTTCATAGTTCATATGATTATCTTTTATCAATGGCTATTCATTCATTAACAAAAGAAAGATATGAAAAACTATTGTTAGAAAAAGAAGGGTGTATTATTGCTCTTAAAACATTAAAAGCAACAGATCCTAAAGAAATGTATTTAGGAGATCTTAAAAAATTAAAGCAATCAATTAAGTAAACTTTTTTAATAAACGACATATAATAATAAATACCTACCCTATGAAAATTTTTAAATTCTGTATCAATAAAGATTGTACAACAGCATGCGAAGCTGAAACTGAAAACGACGCCTGGGAATGGTTATCACAAACTAAGAGATTAAGTATACCAAAATTAAAAAAACTTTATACAATAAAATTAAAATAATTATGCTAAAAGAACAATCATCAACAGTTGATTCATCAATGATCAACAAATATATTTACAACTTCAGTACAGGTACTCTTAAGGTAGAGTTTACCGGTGGTGCTCTATATGAATATGCAAATGTAGATCCTGAATTATATGATAACTTATGTAAAGCAGAATCTATCGGAAAATTCTTTAATGAAAAAATTAAAAATAATTTTGAACACATACAACTTTTAACAGACTAACTATGAATAAGAATATAATTTATGATGCTTTAAAATCTCAATTTGAAGCACAAAAGCAATTAGCTTTAGCAACACTAACAATTTATTTAACAAACCCGGTAGGTATAGGTGAACACCCTCAGCATATAGAGGAGATGATGACTCTAACCAGATCATTAGCCGAAGCAGAAGATTGTTTATCAACATTAGAAAGAACCTTTGAAGCAGAAGAATCTATAACGAATGAATAAAGTAATACTAATAGGAAAGGCTGCTGCTGGAAAAGATCATATGAGAAAGGTTTTAGAGGGTAGAGGATTTACATACGGTACATCTTATACTACAAGACCTCCAAGGGAAGGCGAGATTGATGGTCAGGATTATTATTTTATATCAGAAAAGGACTTTAGGGATTTTGCAGATAATAACTACTGGTATGAGTATGTAGAATTCAATGGATGGTTTTATGGAACGAGTCATGATCAATTTAAAAAGAATTGTAATTTATTTGTAATGACTCCTAAAGGTGTAGAAGCAATAAATCCTATTGATAGAAAAGATTGTACAATCATTTATTTAGATATACCTTTAGAAGTTAGAACAAAGCGATTAGAAGAAAGAGGAGATCTTAATGATAAAATACAGCGGAGGATAGATGCAGATGAAATTGATTTTGCAAACTTTAAAGATTATGATATTCTCATAAACAATTCTAACTTTTAATCATATAAAAATAAAACATGAGCAAATTCATTATTATAGAAGGTACCGATAATGTAGGTAAAGATACCCAACAGGATTTAATTATTAAAAACATGAGTGATCACGTTTTTCATAAGCTACATTATTCATCATTACCCTTTAAAGATGATATAGAAAAACATACTACATATTCTAAAGAGCTTTATGAAAGTATGTTTTTATTAATGATGAAATCTAAAGTAGGTTATAAAAAAGGTGATAATGATATTAACATTATTTTTAATAGATCTCATTTAGGTGAAACTGTTTATTCACCATTATATAGAGGTTACTCTGGTGATTATGTTTTTGATATTGAAAAGAAATTTACTAAAGCATTAAGAGAAGATTTATATTTAATTACTCTAACCAATGATCCTCATACTATTTTAAAACGAGATGATGGCAAATCATTTTATGGTAATGAAGAAGAAGTTAAAGCTGAGGTTGATGGATTTAAACGAGCCCATAGGTTAAGTACTATTAAAAATAAGTTACACATTAATGTTGGTACAATGAGTGCAATAGAGGTATCTAATATTATAACAGATTTCTTACACCACGAAAATATAGTAACTGGTGATAACAAACAATTAAACTTATTTGAATAATGGGAAAGACTGAGGATTTATTATATGAAGCTTATAATGAAGGAATAAGAGGTGAGGTACTTGAAGAGAGTAGGCGTTTATCTGACTTAGGTGGCAAATATATTCATATGCCATTTAGAGACCGATTAGAAGAAGCATTAAATAACATTAGAGAAAAGAATAAAAAGAATGAGAACATATAGAGGAGATACATTTGCAGATGTTTATGAAAAGGCATTAAGAGATACTTTAGAGAATCCTGATTATACTTCTAAACCAAGAGGTATGCAAATTAAAGAAATAAGTAATGCAGCTTTAGTTATAGATGATCCTTATTTTCCACTTTATGAAAATCAAAAAAGAAGTAGCCAGTTTAAATATATTGCTGGTGAAACTGTTTGGTATTTTACAGGTAGAAAAGATATTGATTTTATCAGTAAGTATTCTAAGTTCTGGAGTCAATTAGATAACGGGGATGGTACTGTTAACTCTGCTTATGGTAATCTTTTATTTAAAGAAAGGCTATCTGATGGCAGAAATCAATATCAGTGGGCATTAGATTCTTTAATAGAAGATAAAGATTCAAGGCAAGCAATTGTTCATTTTAATAAACCTTCTCATCAATGGAAAGGTAATAAAGATTTTGTATGTACTCTTAATGGTGTATTTCAGATTAGAGATAACAGATTAAACTTTACAGTTGATATGAGATCTAATGATTTAATATTAGGTACAGCAACTGATGTAGCATTCTTTTGTTTATTACAACAGCAAATGTTAAGGCATTTACAATTAACTTATCCTAATCTTAAAATGGGTTCTTATACTCATATTGTTCATTCATTGCATATTTATGAAAGACATTTTAATTTAGTAAAAGAAATGTTAAGCCATCCATTTTCTCATATGTCTTATCCTCCACTAAAGAAAAACTTAATTACTATTAAGGGTGATTCAACTGATGCTTTAAATTTATTAGAATTAAATATTGAAAAAGAAACCGTTAATGCAAACCTTGTTATTAATGATTCTTTATTTAAATGGTTATCTGATTATAGCTTTCAGTTAACTGATATATAATAAAATAATAAATAGTGTTGAAATATTTAAAACTTTTTGAACAATTCCTAACAGAAAAAAAACCAGCAGGAGCACCAGACTTTAATCATTCAGATGCACCTGATACTGAAAATGATTTACATAAAATTTATTTAGCAATTAATCCAAAGAGTGGACATACTTGGTGGTATACTCCATTTGCTGCAGAAAAGTTTATGAATCAATTAGGTGATGACAATATGATGAAGGCAGATATTAATAAAGAATATCCTGTAATGAATTGGAAAAAGGAAGTCACTGAAAAATTAATTAATAAAGGTCTTGTTAAAAAAGAAAATGTTTATAATTTACCAGAGAATGTAAATATGAGCTATAAAAAAGAATTTCATGAATTAGTTGATGGACAGGAGCATATACCAAAAACAGTAAATAATACTAAAGACGCTCTTAAATTAGGTTTTCCTTTAATTGGTAAACCAACTGATAGTCATTCAGGTATTGGTATTCAAGTTTTTAAAAATCAAAAAGAATGGGACAACGCAGATCATTCAGAGTTAGATGTTTACTCAGAATATATTAATAAGGTTGCAGAATACAGATTTTTTGTTTTAAACGGCAAAGCTTTTTATTGGATGGAGAGAGAACCTTTAAATAAAAAGGCTGCATCAGGTGTTGGTAATGGTAAAGATAAAATGATGTTTAAATATATTAAAAAAGACATTACTAAATTACCTAATAATTTCAAAAAGTTAATTTTAAAATTTAGTAAAATATTTTCAAAGCTACCTTTTATTTGTTTTGATATTATGATAGATAAAGATGATAAGTTATACTTAATAGAAGCAAATCTTCACCCAGGCATGCCATTTGATGCTACTGTTCAATTATATAGAGAATTGTTTAAAGATTTCTATGGCAGGGAAGTAAACAAGAAAGCAGATGAAGAACTTAATAAATTAAGTAAGTACTTAGATAGCAAAACTTTAACCCACGATCCTACCAGATTTGAGATTGCTTAATTTATTTTAATAAAATCTGAAAAAAGTTCTTAAAAAGTTTTCAGTTCCCAATAAATTTGTTTATATTTATACTGTATTTAATGAAACAATACACTGTAAAACAATTATATGAATAAAGAAATACAAAAAGATTTTTACATTACCTCCGATACTTGGTTCGGTCGCCCTCAGATTCTTCAGATTGCAAATAGGCAATTTAATAATATAGAGGAAATGAATTCTACTTTGATTAAAAA
>Ga0307986_10002598_pt1 | contig 12874 bp, 10 predicted proteins | sample EllFjometageno82_FD_203170 | JGI IMG/M metagenome (GOLD analysis project Ga0307986, IMG submission 203170) | Marine microbial communities from Ellis Fjord, Antarctic Ocean - #82 | ecosystem: Environmental > Aquatic > Marine > Unclassified | place: Southern Ocean | collected 2014-10-09
CAGTAAAGGATTCCCAAGCGGTGGAAACACACGCACGATGGGTGGTGGACAATCATGAATGATATGGAATGGATACGAACGCTTGAACGAGAATCTGGTTTTCGGAGATGCTTAATCCTCTATGGAAATGTACGAGACCTTTGGCCGTCAACAAATGGAAATCAACAGCGTTTGTCTGAGCTTGTGGTGGATACACTTGCGGATCGATTTTCTCTCCAGGGAACGTGGGATGCTATCGATGGTTTGCGATTTTCAAAGCAAAGTCACCTCACATTGTTCACAGATATGATGGAACAAAATGCACCCTCGGAAGAAGGAGAAGAATACGACTTAGGCGAACCTACAGCCGAAGAGGTCTCTTCACTTGACAGTGGAGGTGTAAATGCACCTGCAGCATACAGAGATCCAGCATTTGCCTTTGATGCAATGAGGAAAGTATTGACGACCTCATCTGCACAGCGGCCAATGTTTGTCGTGGATTGGGGAGAACACCTACTCACCACTGCAAACCAGCAAGATATGGATGAACGGAGTCATTTGACGAAGCTCGGAAAGGCCATTTCTGAGCAACCTTTGAGTCAACTACGTGGTTCCGCTTTGAATAATTCTACCGGCTTGTTGGTGATTATCACGCCCACACTTGGGACGCTTCCACCTCGGTTTTACAATCACGATAACCGGATTCGAATTGTCAATGTGCCATCTCCTGACCTCCTCCAACGTAAAAAAGCGGTGGAGAATCTGCGGCAAGATTTCATTCTTAAATCCGGTCAAGAAGGTAGAGATTCTCTTCAGCATCTTGCTGAAATGACTGATGGAATGTCATTGGTTGATATGCGAAACCTTGCTGCTTTATCGCGTCAAAGTCAAACTGAACTTCCAGTTGAAGACTTGGTGAATCTCTACAGGTTTGGTGAAAAGGAATCACCTTGGACCCAACTCGATCAAGAACGAGTTGGCAGAGCTGGAGAAATCATTCGTCAGCGTGTCAAAGGACAAGACGAAGCCGTTGATAGGGTTGTGACAATGATTATACGAGCGTTTCTCGGTCTTGCCGGTGTTCAACATTCACGTAAAATGACAAAGCCAAAAGGCACCCTGTTCTTTGTTGGTCCGACGGGCGTTGGAAAAACAGAACTTGCAAAATCAATTGCGGAATTTATTTTCGGTGATGAAAATAATTGCATTCGTTTCGATATGTCTGAATTCAGTCAAGAACATGCTGACCAGCGATTGATTGGCGCACCACCTGGGTATGTAGGATTTGAAGAAGGTGGGCAACTCACCAATGCAGTTGCAGAAAAGCCATTCTCAGTACTTCTCTTTGATGAGATTGAGAAAGCTCACCCTCGCGTTTTAGATAAATTTTTACAAATTCTCGAAGATGGACGCCTTACGGATGGCCGAGGTCAAACTGTTCATTTCTCTGAAACCGTCATCATCTTTACTTCAAATATCGGAGCAAGTGATGCCAAACCGAGTTTAAACATGGAAGCCACAAAGGCCCATTTCCAGCAAGCGGTTCAAGGCCACTTCAACGATACACTTGGCCGTCCTGAATTACTCAATCGTTTCGGAGACAATATTATTGTCTTTGATTTCATCAATGACCCCGGTATCCGTTCCGCGATAATGTCTGGTAAGCTGGACGGAATTCGAGAACATTTACTTGATCAATTCAACTTGGAACTCGTTCTTGAAGAAGATCATGTCCAGCATCTTGTTGGCGAAGGTAAAGTCGGGCATGGAGGACGTGGTTTGATCAACATCATCGAACAAAAACTCATCAATCCGATGAGTCTTTTCTTATTCGACCACCTTCATCAGGTCAAAGTCCGCCGTTTGAAGTTGCATGTAACGGGCGATGCAAACGGTGATTCAGTATTCCGGTTGGAGGAATAAAAGAAATGAGTGAACTTTTGTTGAATGTGTCTGCGACAATGAGTCGTAGCCGAGCGAATGGACCTGGTTTGCGTGCTGTGATTTGGGTACAGGGTTGCACTATTGGCTGCCCAGGCTGCTACAGCGCCCCAACACATCCGCACACCGCTGCCTCGCTGATCCGGCCGGCAGAAATTTCAGAATGGTTACTTTCAATTCCAAACATCGAAGGGATTACTTTCAGCGGGGGAGAGCCTTTTGAACAGTCTGCCGCTGTACTTGAAACGATCAAATTAGTTCGAAAGCAACGCCCAACATTTACGGTATTCGCTTTTTCAGGACACACCTACCAAGAACTTCTCACCAGCACCGAGGAGGCTGTTAATGAACTGCTTCAATATTGTGACATTGTATCAACCGGACCATTCGTTGTGAAGTTAAGGAATAAGTCATTGCTCTGGAGGGGTTCAAGCAATCAAGAAATGCATTACCTCACAAAGGTATATGATTCATCAATGGAAACACAATGGATTCTTGATTCCCCAACTGAAGAATATTCGGTTCAAAATGAAGGGATTCAATTCACTGGATTTGGTGGAAGAACAAGCAAGGTACTCCGCATGGCCAGTCAAGTGATTGGTTAAATCAATTTCTTCGCAAAGAGTATAAGCAGAAAAGAGGTGACAAAGATATGGCGGAGGATGATTCTAATTTTGACACTCCTCCTTGGGCGGAACCTCATCTTGGTGATTTGGCAAAAATCCATGACCTTTTCGATGCTGGAAGCGGTAAAATCCGTACTTTTATTCGAGAACACTCTCTAAAAAGTGGAGATTTTGAAAAATTTATTGTCATTCCTGGACTTGATAAAGATCACTTCCGAAAAATGATAACTGATTCTGATGTCGATGCATATCTTAGATGCCTTAGTAAAATGGACAAATTGAATGAATCGATTCATGCAGAATGTGTGAAGTACAGACCTATAGAAGAACGATTTGGACCTAAAGTAGTTGCAATGGAGGAGATCGAATTACCTCCAGACGAATTGTTCCATATACATGATGGAGAATTCCCTGTTGACAGGGAGGAATTTTTCAAGACATTACTCGAATGTCGACAGATCCGCAACACTGCCTCTCACATCTCTGATGCCTTCGTTGAGAAGAAGAGGTCGAAAGCTAAGCAAACTTGGAACATCTTTTTCACTAAAATTGTCGACTTCAAATTTAGCGAAATCATGGATTTGTTTGTGACATGCCTCCGAATTCTCGAATTCATAGCTGATGGGACGAGGGAAATTATCAACAAGGAGTATGTTGAAACTCAGTTGAGGAAATATACCGATAAGTCACTCACATTCAGTGAACCTGAGCTCATAAAACGCGCACTCGGTGCCAATAAATGGGACAAGTATATCGAAGTTGAACACAAGCAAGAGTTTGAAGGGGAAGCAGAGGAGACAATGGCAATTAACCATCTTGACTACCTTATGCGTGAAGATTCATCGCATAGTGTAGTTGAAATTAATGGACTCGGAGGACTTGGTAAAACCAAATTGGCACGAGAATACATTCTCCGAAGCGTGGATATGGAGTTGAAATATAGGCCTAAACGCTATGATTATTACATCTATTATACCGCTAAAAGCAAAAAGCAGGGCGAAATCGGTGCCACCTATGGCGGGCCTCTGAAAGAATCACCAGGCGATTGGCAACACGGCGGAGGAGACTACATAGAAGATTTAGTTTTTGAAAATTTCATTGAAAGGATTCAAAAATCGTTCAACCTCAAATCCTCCGACCTTGAAGAACGCATCATAGAGTATTTTGCTAAAAACAAGATTTTTGTTCTCTTGGATAATTTTGAAGATGTTTCCAAAGAGGATATCCCACGCTACAAGAAGTTTTTCAGTAAGTTTCCAAAGGACTTCAATTCACGATTTGTCATCACAAGTAGGAGGAATCGGACCTATGGAGGTCACTCAATCGTACTTGATCGTTTCAACAAATCGAAAGCAATAGAGATGCTTTCTGCTCGCTATCAGTTTGAGATCAAGAAAAAAACCAACACGGTGATGACGAACAGACTCAAAGAACTTCTAGAAGCAATAAACAGTAAAGTAGATCTTATTCAAGAGATATTGGACAATGTGAAGACACCAGAACTCACAAATAATGAATTCTTGATGACAAAAGAAACTCTCGAAAAAAATCTACGCCACCCTCTTTATCTTCGTTTCCTAGCCAACCTTTTAGTGAATTCAACCCTCGTTGAACGTACAAAGGGTTATTCAGGAATTGCTGATGTGTTGGTCCATATTATCGACGAGCCAGAATTCAAATTTTGGGAATGGCATGAGGACGTTATTAATTGGATGCTCGAACATGCCTTTAACAACATTAAAACTGATCCAAATTGTCTTACTGTGTTACAAATTCTCTTGCGAAAAGGAGATGGGACGAGTTTGGTTGAATTATTTAGTGAATTTCAAATAAATCATCCAGATATCGAACTTCCTCAACAGGAAATTCAAAAATCACTCGCTCATATAAAATCTCACAGGGAATTTCTGGATGAACGAAGTGATTCGAATCAGTACTTCCTCACAAGTAGTGCAAAGAAATTTCTCAGATCGAATTTATTCGCTGACGACAAATCTCAAGATAGCAGTGAATATAAAAAAGCGGTAAATGCAACCACAAAAAATAACTCTGAAGAGCAAATCGACTTTGGTTTGGCGCTTCAACAACTGCTAACCAATGGCCTAAAAGGGCCTCAAGACTTTGTTGATGCGGTATTTCGGCTTCAAGAATATTCAAAAATTGCCTCGAAAGACACAGCCCTTGAAGACAAGGCTGAAAAAGCACTCTGTAAATTGGCAAAGAACTTAGACCTCGATGAACACATGGACGCCTTTTTAGACTTCCTTCACGGCATGAATGTTCCGAAAGCAAGGTTTGATTTGATTTGCCAACAAGGAGAAATCTTTGCTCGAGACTCTTCATTCGATACACTTGGAGAAAATTCGCAATCCATTGCAATGTATCTGCTTGGAACCCAGCAATGGCCAGACCACACCATTACTGGGCCTGAAAAACAGTACATGGGGCACATCTTTATTCTGATGCTAAGGATAGAACGAAGCGGTCTGCAGAAAAATATAGCCAGTTTGTTTTCTTGTATTGATGACTTACTCGGGAAAATGGGGGAGGAAGACATTGAAATGCTTCTCACAGAGTATGCTTTCAGAGAAGAGTTTAGTAATTTTTTATCCAAACGCCGACTATCACTCGAATGGAGTCAAAAGAAACAAAACATCTTTGACACATATGGTGATGACCGAAACGACATAGACATGACAAAGAAGTTTTCTCATGTTCAACGAAACATTTTGAATGAACATTGGACCCTCAAATTCCATCCAGACGGCCTTCAAAATCTTGATTCCTGTCACGGCCGAATATTTACGGTACATTGGGATCTTATTGCCGAATTACTCACTGTTTTCGTCTCACCACCCTCTAGCGAAGACCCAGAACCACCTCTCAAGGTACAATTAGATGTTGAAGAGCTCTTCAAACCGCTTCAAAGCACCGCCGCTAAATCAAAGGAAAACATATTGACTCCGATACCGACTGTTTCTTTCAATTTTAACGATTCATTTGCTACATGGACAATGGGGAGTAAAAAGGGTCAACCAGGATTGAACGTCAACCCCATAGAGCTAGCATGTGACATATTCATGGTTCGAGAGGTATACAATCAATCATCTTTCGATAAACGTGATAAATTCGCGAGGGCCCAATCGTTGAAAAAGTTGTACAAAGATTACTACCGAGGATCAAACAGTTCTCATAGCGTTGCCTTCATGGTTGGATTCCATTGTGAAAGAAATGTGACCTTTAATAATATCTCTGATGCTTTAATTACTGAATTCAAACGGCGTCTAAAAAATGACAAAGACACAATTGCTCTCCGCTTGCTGAGTGATATTCAAGATTGGGAGAAGTGTTTTCAAGAACTCGTTGATAAAGCATTAAGCCTCTTAACTCAGCCACTTGATGAGGCAGTAAAAGACGTAATTCAGAGGAGAAAGAAACTAAAAAACGATGTAAAGAAACCGGTATCTGACCCAAGACATCGAGCTTGGGCAGACAGCCAAAACAACAAGCCGGAATCAAAAAGCAACGAAAAGATCCTAAAGCGAGAGGACTGTAAGTTACACTCCACTCTAAAGCATCCTCTTAAACAAGTTGAAGGCCATTTATTCTTGAGTAGGTCATCGATCAAAAAGACGCTCATCCAACGAGGTGATCTCAATCTAATAATAAAGGCGGAGAAGAAAATGGTGGCAGATTATCGTAAGGGTGAAACACTGCCAAAGGATTGGCAGTTTGTCCAATCATGGCTCAATAGTATCGTTGATTACATATGGTCTTCTTCTTCCGATGAAATATTCAAAAAATATTCCTATGATGAAAGTTTCATTGAACACATTGAAAACCATCACTTTCAAAGATTCAAATAATGAAAGGATTCTATTGATTGAACCCCCGGTGACTTGATTGAATGGCTGCCTAAATTACGAGCCCTCTTGGAAACAGGTGGCTCAATTTATGAGAATTACTAATTTCACTACGCCACGATATTGAGAGAACTGAATCAGCACGACCGGATAGATGGTCAAAGGTGGTCCCCGTTCCCATGCGAGAGGGAATGAAGGGAAGCGTCCAACCTCTCAATAGAGCGTGGACAAACCATTTGGTTCAATTAGAGTTATCACTCCAGACTTGAACTGAGTTTGGGATACTGGATAACCTCATTCTTTATGATTTAGGGCGAATACAAAACTGGGAATGAAGCGAGGTAACAACGAACCGGTTCAAAATCTGCTTCACGTTTTATTCGATTTTGGTGGTGAGTAATTCAGATTAAATTACTCTTTCACAAGCGGTTGATAATAGATTTCATCATCTTGTAAATTATATGCGGTAAGAGTCTTGCTGAGCTCAAATGTATGATAAAGGCAGGTATCAATTCCTATTGCCATTGGCCTACCATCATCTGTTTTAACATCAGATTGCCATGCAAGTCCTGCCTTAGAATCATCTTTGTGCAAGCAGTTGAATGTAGGTGAATGCCCAAAGAGAATCGTTCTTGAGGGATCAATGGCTTTTTTAGCAGTGTAAAACTTTACTCTTGCATTCATGTGATTGTCTTCACTCTGATCTTCAACACCGAAGTTTTGGTCATATCCACCATGGACTAAACGCCATACATCGAGAACAATTTCTGTTGGCAGTTCGGTCATCCATTTCACATCATCCAAAGCTGCATCACATGCCTTCTCATCATCATTATCATACAAGTTCATGTAGGAAAATTCAGTATTTACTCCGCCATTATGATACCACAATTGCGAGTCTTGATCGTATGCCTTGAAAAATAAATCTTCATCAAATCCCAAAATCATCATCTGCTCATGATTGCCACGAACACAGAAAAAGTTGCCATGTTCACGAACATACTTGACCACATCTGCTGATGTTGGCCCACGATCTATCAGATCACCGAGCAGAATTACACAATCCCTTGGGCCTAATGATAGATTTTCAACCAAGGCATGAAGTGTAGCAAAGTATCCATGGACGTCACCGATAACCCAAATATTTGCTCCTTGGTCTAATCGTTCTTGTAACTTTTTCTCTATCAATTCGTTTCTCATTTCATCTCCCCCTGTAGTAGGAGGCACACTACTTGAGTAATGCCGCAACTGTGCCAGGATGGAATAATCGATTCTGCTCCCCCCCCACCGAACAGCGATACTGACATCTGGCTACGATAGACAATGTTTGGCAAGCCTTTTACATTCAATTCTTCAAAATACTCATTTGATAACTCATTCTTTTCCTTCATCTTAAACACTCCCTTCGGTTATACTTTCATCACATGTTGCTGAACAAAACCAGATTCGATACTCTCTTGGCGTCAGTTTAATTGGAACCTCAACCTCAATTGTTTCCCCAATGTGCTGTTGTGCTTTCTTTACAGACTCTGGATAATCTCGACGTAATGTACTAGTGAAGTGAGTAATAGATGTCCAGTCTTTGCCTTCTTCCTCCATTACAGCACTACAAATCATGTTTTCTGCTGCAATTATGGATTTTTCAATCGATATGCAAGGCTTTGTATAATTATAATACAAAAATTTACTAACGTGCGTTACGTACATGCGTCTGGTTTTATTTGTCTCGTTTTTTATCTCTAAATTCATATTTTTTCCTCCTTTTTTTGCTCGGCAAAATAACTACCCTTTAGTCATTTATAGCCGATTGGGCTCAGTCACCTTTTGGGCTAAAAAGCCGCTTAAGCATCAGAAATTAAGGTCTACTGCCTCTTAACCCTCAACCCTCAACTCTACACTGTAAGCAGCATCCAAACGGCGTTGGCAGGCTGCAGGGTTACTACAGGGGTGGCATGGTGCAACACCGCGATGGAACCCACAAGCCTTACCAAAAAAGTGCCTGGCTTCCGCAGAACGAAAAAGTGTCACTCAAGCCACCTCCATGCCTTCATCAAGAGCGACGACTGAGGAGTGTTCCTCTTGTGGGTCCAAAGGAACATGAGGCACGACTACAGTGTAAGGTGCAAGCTCGAGCCATCCTCCAACTGCACGAATCGAACATTCCATCATGCCAAGAGTGATGATGGCATCCTCATGGGTGCTGAGGGAGATGCAACGGATCACTTGCCCACCGACGTACTGTAGAGTAACTCCCAAATCATCGAAGTACTGGTAGCGTCCAACGATGTCGGGTGACATAAAGTCGAGAATGAAGTTCTTGTTAAGTGAACTAAGCGCACTACGAACATCATACTTGCTAAGCACAGGAAGGTCGGAGTGGGTGATCGTCTGGTGTTGCGGCATCGGTCGGTCTCGGGCTGTTACATCGTGTTGTGTCTGCATATTTTTCTCTCCTGATATGTGATATAATGGTTCTTTAAATACTAACATTAAGTTTAGTTTTCAACGATTTTATTTCTCGAGTTGTTTGCATTGAACTTCAGCATATTTGATTGGAAATTAATACTCAATTAATGGGGGTTTTTCTTGGTTGTTAACGATAAGCAAGTACCGTTTACTTCTCATATAAAGATTACTAATTTGGCCGCTATACTGCTCTAATGGGATTAAAAAAAGGTCATTAGTGTATCGGTTTTATAAAGACACTTCACCACCCGATTTTGTGGCAGCCAGGGCGGATAAACTGAGCCTTTCCGAGATCAGAGAGGCACTCTCTCTCGGTGAGTTTTGGAGTGGTAGGGAAACCTATGCCAAGCAAAGTAAAAGTAATTTGAAATTAGTACACACTCGGCTTTGGGAATGTACGAAACGGCACAAGAGGCATACACTTCGAATTGATGTTGATACAATCGCCTCAATTAAGAAAATGAGAGGGCCACATGGCAGAACTGCTAAAACACGCAAGATAAAGAAAAAAGGAAGACCTGCGTCAGGAATACGTCATATGCTAAGACGGCGAATAATGTTACTTTTGCACATGGAACCTCTAAAATTAAAAGAAGTTTTACTTGAGAATTCAGAATACAAATCTGGGAAAAAGCAGAACATTGTAATGGTAATGCCTGATTTAGAAAAGGCGATTCAAGAATTGATGTATGAAATTTGTGGAGAAGATGAAGCGTTACTAAATCATCTTGTATTCAAGCGTATGTGGGCCCCTTGTTTAAGCCGTTTAATTGAGTTAGTTGAGAAATTGCCCCGTTCAAACAAACCCCTGTGTCCTGAACGTTAAAATAAAACTTAACCGAAACCGTTAGCCTGCTCAACAGAACAAAAGAAAAGCAAAAGTTCCTAAACCTAAATTTAATCCACAGAATCTAATACACCTCTAGACGTTACCAAGATGTTTATTCACTGTCGGTGATGGCCAACGTGTATGAAGCGAGCACCTGCCGTTCTTTTTGCCTTGATGATGATAACCGTTTCTCTCGCCGGATGCTTTGGCGGAGATGATGGAAATTCAAATGATGAAACACCTACTGAGTCACTGACTGAGTGGCAAGTCCACTTCGCAACATCAGCAGCTGATTTACCAGTATGCAATGATGATACCAACGGACGCCTATATTATGTTGAGGCTGATGCTGAATTCCAAGTTTGTAACACATCTGGATGGGAAATCATTGAAATCATCGGTCCAGCCGGATCTTCAGGTGCAAATGGAACAACTGGCACGGATGGGCAAAACGGTGCTGATGGCAGCCAGGGTACTTCAGGCCTGAGTGGCCTTGAAGGAACCAATGGTACTGATGGAACAAATGGTGCCGATGGCACAAATGGGCAAAACGGTACTGATGGCGCAGATGGTATTTCCACCTTAATTAGAATTCTAACAAGCACTACTTGCCCAACAGGAGGGAATTCCTTCGAGATCGGTGCAGATAGCAATGGAGATGGAATCCTCGACATTACTGAAATTATTGTTACAGTGGATATTTGTAACGGCGTCCAAGGACCAAGCGGTGCTGATGGCACAAACGGAACCAACGGCCAAACTGGTGCGAATGGAACCGATGGAAACAACGGCCAAGATGGTGCAACCGGTGCTGATGGCACAAACGGAACCAACGGCCAAACTGGTGCGAATGGAACCGATGGAAACAACGGCCAAGATGGTGCAACCGGTGCTGATGGCACAAACGGAACCAACGGTCAAGATGGTGCAACCGGTACTGATGGCACAAACGGAACCGATGGCCAAATTGGAGCGAATGGAACCGATGGTGCTGATGGCACAAACGGAACCAATGGAGCCGATGCGCCGAACGCTTTGATTACCTCATCTACTGAACCCTCTGGCTCAAATTGTGCCAACGGGGGAACACGAATCGATGTTGGTGTTGACGATAACGCCGATGGTGTTCTCAGCACGAACGAAATCGACCAAACACAATACGTTTGCAACGGCGGCTCTTCCAACAGCACCATGCTCACATCGATCAGCTCACCACCTTCAACTATGGCTTGTAATGGTGGTGGACGTGTCGTTTCATATGGCCTCGACAACGGTGACGGTGGAGGTACATCTGCAAACGGAATTCTCGAATCGGGAGAAGTTGATGCCTCAACAACATTTTGTACAAGTGACTCTAAACTGATAAAAGATATCAATCCAGGTAATTCGGCAAGTGCTCTCAACTACCTCACGGTCATTGGCACCACTCTCTATTTCCAAGCTAACGACGGAACCAATGGAGCAGAATTGTGGAAGAGTGACGGTACGACCGCAGGCACAGTGATGGTCAAGAATATCAACAGCGGTGGTAGTAGCAGTCCCACCTCCCTCACAGTCATTGGCACCACTCTCTATTTCCAAGCCGACGACGGAACCAATGGAGCAGAATTGTGGAAGAGTGACGGTACGACCGCAGGCACAGTGATGGTCAAGAATATCAACAGCGGTGGTAGTAGCAGTCCCACCTCCCTCACAGTCATTGGCACCACTCTCTATTTCCAAGCCGACGACGGAACTAATGGAGCAGAATTGTGGAAGAGTGACGGTACGACCGGGGGCACTGTGATGGTCAAGAGCATCCGAAGCGGTAGTGGTAGTTATCCCGCTCCCTTCACCGTCAGTGGCACCACCCTCTATTTCCAAGCCAACGATGGAACTAATGGAGCAGAATTGTGGAAGAGTGACGGTACAACCTCTGGCACAGTGATGGTTAAGGATATCCGAACCGGAGCGAGTAGTAGTGGTCCTGCTTCCATTACAGCCATTGGCTCCACAGTTTATTTCACAATTTACGAACCAACCACCGGATACGAACTGTGGAAGAGTGACGGTACGGCCTCAGGCACGGCGATAGTCAAGGATATCAACAGTGGAAGCAACCCCAGTTATCCTGCCCACCTCACAGTAGTTGGCACCACCCTCTATTTCTCAGCCAACGACGGAACCAACGGAGCAGAATTGTGGAAGAGTGACGGTACGGCCGCAGGCACAGTGATGGTCAAGAATATTGACGGTGGAAGCGGTTTTAGTTGGCCATCCTCTCTCACTGCAGTTGGCACCACACTCTATTTCGAAGCCAACGATGGAACCAACGGATATGAATTGTGGAAGAGTGATGGTACGGCTTCAGGCACTGTGATAGTTAAGGACATCAACAGCGGTAGTAGTAGCAGTGATCTTGCATCCCTCACAGTCATTGGCACCACCCTCTATTTCTCAGCCAACGACGGAACCCACGGAGGAGAATTGTGGAAGAGTGACGGTACGGCCTCAGGCACGGTGATGATCGAGGATATCAACAGCGGAAGTACCGGAAGTTTCAGCATGTTCAATTCCGCCCACTTCACAGTAGTTGGTAGCTCTCTCTATTTCCAAGCCGACGATGGAACCAATGGAGTAGAATTATGGAAGAGTGACGGTACGCCTTCAGGCACTACAATAATCACCTATTCCTGATTGCTTTTAGCAACACCAGCCGTATTGAGGCCTTCATTAGACGAATCGAATGGATGCGATTAGAGTCCCCGCTCCCATGAGAGAGAATACAACAGAAATCGCTCAACCTCTCGATAGAGCGTGGACGAACCGAATGGATGCAATTAGAGTCCCCGCTCCCATGAAAGCGGGCTTCGCTACAATCAAAACAAATCAAAGAAAACGCTTGAGTAAGCGTGAACTGAACATTGATCAACATTACGGCTGTTCACGCGTAGGAGCGTGGACGAACCGAACTGATAGAATTAGAGTCCCCGCTCCCATGAGAGAGGATACAACAGAAATCGCTCAACCTCTCGATAGAGCGTGGACGAACCGAATGGATGCGATTAGAGTCCCCGCTCCCAGACTTGAACTGGGGACACCCTGATGTCTGCTGAGACGTTTGAATTAACAACTACAGTCAGGTGCTCTACCAACTGAGCTAAGCGAGGTATTCCTTCGCACCAACCACC
>Ga0307986_10002606_pt1 | contig 12846 bp, 14 predicted proteins | sample EllFjometageno82_FD_203170 | JGI IMG/M metagenome (GOLD analysis project Ga0307986, IMG submission 203170) | Marine microbial communities from Ellis Fjord, Antarctic Ocean - #82 | ecosystem: Environmental > Aquatic > Marine > Unclassified | place: Southern Ocean | collected 2014-10-09
AGTCTCTTCGTCAAGCACGTAGCTCACGTTGATGGTGTTACAGTTAACTCTACTGCAGGTGACTCCCCAGCTATTGGTACATTTGTACAGCCAGCAGGCACAGTAATCACAGACATTAAAATCTTTTGTGTTACGGCTCCTGTTATTGGAACTGGTGACATTGGTTACGAAGTGGGTACATCTTCTTCAGGCGCACAGATTGTTGCAGCTATTACAGATGAAATCCTTGATGGCGGTACAACCGTTGTTGTAGGAAGCGTAACAACTACTACTTTGGTTGCCGCTACTCAAAATGCTTCAACAGCACCTGTCTCTGTACAGTATGCAGCAGCAGCACGTAACATCTTCTGTAACGTTACTAACTCAGTTAACTCTACAACTGATGGTTCCTTTACCTTTGTTATTGAATACGTACAGGTAGCATAATGGTTGATCAAGCTGCATTGGTAGGAGAAAACTTAGGGTGGTCTGTAGAAACTGCAGTTACCCTAGGTAACACAGCTACTACACACGTAGTTTGCACTGACGCTAAGATGGTGCTTATTGAAACAAGTCATGATTTAGACATTGGTTTTGCAACAGCGGAGGCTGACGTTACTGATAATGATATTATGCTTCCAGCTGGTGTGCATACACTTGTAGTACCTAAAGCTATAGGCAACGCTACTATTTTAAACTATAGACGTGGTAGTGGTTCAAGTACATTAGTACGTGTAGTCTTATCGTAAATATAGCTTAGTAAAGGAAACTGTAATGGCTAAAGAAACACTACGAAAATATTTAAATAGAATGTTAAAAAGTAAAGGTACTACTGCATCTGAAGAAATGAAGAAAGCTTCTAAGTATACCTCTATCTCTGCTGCTAAGAAAGCAGGCTCTCTTTACTATACAGATAAAAATGGTAAGGTTATGGCTGCTGTATTTGGAAGTGATTTGAAAGAAAGAATTAAAGGTGTTAAACCACCTTCTCCAATTACAGTGACTTTCTTAGATGGGCCAAAAGGTGGACGTGGAGATGGAATTAAAGAAACTGTTAAAAGATATACAGATCCAGATTCTCCAGCGTCTATGTTTGAAAAAGATGGTAAAACAATAAAACCTGGTCCTGGCCCTTATAGGGAGTCTGCTCGTAAAAAATTAGGTCAAGCAGGAATGAAAAAAGGTGGTGTTGTTAAGAAAAATAAACCTAGTGGTTATGCCAAAGGTGGTATGCCTATGGTTATGAAGGACGGAAAGAAGATACCAGCATACGCTGCTGATGGTATTGGCAAAATGAATAAAGGTGGTATGGCCAAAAAGAAACCAGCAGCAAAAATGATGGCTGGTGGTATGGCTAAAAAGAAGCCTGCAGCTAAGATGATGGGTGGCGGCATGGCTAAGAAGTCTAGCGGTTACATGTATGGCGGTATGGCTAAGAAGCCTGCAGCTAAAAAGAAATAAATTAAACATAACAAGGTAGGAGCCAGCCGTGGCAATAAGTAAAAAATCTACAGTTAATGCGGCTGGTAACTATACTAAGCCTACTATGCGAAAGAAACTAGTAAGTACTGTTAAGGCTGGCACTAAAGGTGGTAAGTCGGGTCAGTGGTCTGCTAGAAAAGCTCAATTAGTAGCTAGTAAGTACAAAGCCAAAGGTGGAGGATATACATCATGAAAGGCGTAAAGCACTACAAGAAAGATGGTACTGAACACAAAGGCGGTACTCACAAAATGCCTGATGGTTCTTTGCACACTGGAAAAGCTCACAGCAAAACAAGTGTAAAGTTATTCCACTATAAAGATTTAAGCAAAACAGCAAAGGCTAAAGCAGATGGCACTAGCAAAAAGTCAAAAAAGTCTTAAGTCTTGGACAAAACAAAAGTGGACTACTAAAAGCGGTAAGCCTTCAACACAAGGGCCTAAAGCTACAGGAGAACGCTATCTTCCTAAGAAAGCTATCAAGTCTCTTACTTCTGCTGAGTATGCTGCTACGACTAAAGCAAAACGTAAGGGTACTGCTGCAGGTAAACAAACCGTAGCTCAACCTAAAAAGATTGCAGCTAAGGTAAAACCATATAGGAAAAAAACATAATGAGATATTTTAAACGTATTTTATGTGCAATACTAAATAGGGACTGTCCCTGCAAAAAATGTGAATGTAAATAGGAAGATAAAACAATGGCTAAAGAAACACTACGAAAATACTTAAATAGAATGCTAAAAAGTAAGGGTGCTACACTCACCTCAGAAAAGAAGAAAGCTTCTAAGTATACCTCTATCTCTGCTGCTAAGAAAGCAGGTTCTCTTTACTATACAGATAAAAATGGTAAGGTTATGGCTGCTGTATTTGCTACAGACTTAAAAGATACAAACTCTTTACCAAAGAAACCTATTAGACCAAAATCAAGACCTCCAACTAGATTAATACCTACAACTGGTGGTGGTCGAGGTGACGGTGAAGCAGAAGTTAAAAAACGTAGGACTGATATTGAGTCACCAACTAGTGCAGCAAGACGCCGTAAACAATCTAGAGAAGGCTCTATGACTTTAGCCGAAATGAGAGCAGCTGGTCTTAGAGCGCCTAAGTTGTCTCCAAAAGGAAAAGAAGCACAAAATAAAATTGATTCTGCAAAAGCTGGTGATGAGGCAGCTAAAGCTTCTCGTGCTAAACGATATACAAAAGATCAATGGAAAAGTATGTCAGCTGAAAGACGTAATGAGCTTGGGTTACCTAGGTCTTCAACAGGTGTTATATTTAAAGTAAAAAGACCTGTACAACCTCCTAATGCTCAAATACCACGTAGAGGCCCAAACGCTTAAAAGTTAAAGTAATCAACCCTGCTGTATAAACATAGCGGGGTTGCATTATTGTCTGTAGTGTGGTATAACAGTTATGATATAACTAATCTCTATTAGCATACGCAATAATGCGTAGCACATTTGGAGATTAGATTATGAAAACTTTCTTTACTAAACTGTTGGCCTCTTTCGCATTATACCAGCAGCGCCGTGCAAACTTTTGGTTATTGACTCACCTTAGCGACCATAATCTAAAAGATATGGGTATTACTCGTGGTGAGATTAGACAGAAAATCTATGGCAACAAATCTTAATTTAAGGACTACAGCTAATGGTACGTCAATTAACAGATAAGCAACAAAAGTTCTTAGACGTTCTCTTTGACGAAGCTCAAGGTGACCCAGTTAGAGCAGTAAAGCTCTCTGGGTACGCTGATGGCACGTCTGCTTCTTCTGTTACAGGATCTTTAATTGATGAGATTGCAGAACTAACTAAGAAGTTCATTGCACAATCCTCAACTAAGGCTGCTTATACTATGTTTAGTGTAATGGCAGACCCTACAGACCTAGGCGTTAAAGAAAAAATGCTTGCAGCTAAAGATATACTAGATCGTGCAGGCTTTACTAAGACAGACAGGGTAGAAGTGAAGACCTCCGAACCCCTCTTCATTCTACCATCAAAGGAGTCTGATGAGTAAGAGAGCAAGCAAAGCAGAATATCCAGATAAGGTAGAGTGGAGGATACCTTTGAGAGGAGAGATGGGAGATTGGTATCCCATTATAAGAGTAGGACGACACATACCCTTTGGTTATAAGCAAGACGAGGAAGATCCAGACCTTCTTATTCCAATTCCAGAAGAACTAGAACTTCTAGAAAAAGCAAAACTCTTTCTTAATGAATACAGTGTTCGACAAGTAGCCCAGTGGTTATCTAAAGAATCTGGTAGAAAGATCTCACATGTAGGGTTATACAAACGTGTCCGAATCGAAGAAAAAAGGCGCAGGTCGTCCAACAACAGTAGGCAGTATGCCAGGCGGTACAAAGAGGCAGCAGCCAAAGCGGAGAAAATCGAAAAGCAACGTATCGGAGGTAGGGCTACAAGAACTATCGAAGGACATCAAAACTGGGAAGACGTCAACCCATGGGTTAAAGACGACGATTCCAGCGACAGTTAAGCCAGCGCCTTTCGATGTTGAAGCTGCACAAGAAATTATCTTTGAGCCTAATGCAGGGCCACAGACTAAGTTCCTAAGTGCCACCGAACAAGAAGTTCTGTATGGTGGGGCAGCTGGTGGTGGAAAATCGTATGCCATGATTGCTGATCCTGTTCGTTATTTAAACAACCCTAATGCTAGAATGCTTTTAGTTCGACGTAGTACAGAAGAACTAAGGGAATTAATCTCAGTCTCCAAGCAATTATATCCTAGAGCAATCCCTGGTATTAAGTTTATGGAGAGAGACAAAACATGGGTATCGCCTAGTGGAGCTACACTATGGATGTCATACTTAGACCGTGACGATGACGTTATGAGATACCAAGGTCAGGCTTTTAATTGGATTGGCTTTGATGAGTTGACGCAGTGGGACTCAAGTTATGCGTGGACATATATGCGCTCAAGATTACGTACGACCAAGGCATCAGGGTTACCTCTCTACATGAGGGCAACAAGTAACCCAGGTGGTCCAGGACACCAGTGGGTTAAGCGCACGTTTATTGACCCAGCTGAACCAGGAAAACCGTACTGGGCTACAGACACAGAAGGTGAAACAATATGTTGGCCTAAGGGACATACTAGAGAAGGTGAACCACTCTTTAGAAGAAAGTTTATCCCTGCTACTTTATTTGATAACCCATACCTTTCAGACGATGGTATGTACGAAGCTAACTTACTCTCTCTACCTGAGCACCAAAGAAGACAATTACTAGAAGGTGACTGGGATATTAACGAGGGAGCAGCCTTTCCTGAATTTAACAGAAGGATACACGTAGTAGATCCCTACGATATACCACACAACTGGCCAAGGTTTAGGGCATGTGACTACGGTTACGGATCTTACACTGGGGTTGTTTGGATTGCAGTAGCACCAGATGAACAATTGATTGTGTATAGAGAGTTATACGTATCTAAAGTTTTAGCTACAGACTTAGCTGACATCATTTTAGACCTTGAAACAGGAGACAAAATAAAGTACGGTGTTCTCGACAGTTCTTTGTGGCACAAGCGTGGTGACACAGGGCCAAGCCTAGCTGAGTCAATGATTATAAAGGGATGCCACTGGCGTCCATCTGATAGATCTAAAGGCTCTCGTGTTGCAGGCAAGAACGAAATACACAGACGACTACAAGTTGATGAGTTTACGGAGGGACCAAGGATGGTCTTCTTCAGTAACTGCACTAACACAATAGCCCAGTTGCCCTCCATTCCTCTAGATAAGAATAACCCAGAGGACGTAGATACTAAATCAGAAGACCACCTCTACGATGCTTTACGTTATGGAGTTATGACAAGACCAAGGAGTAATCTGTTTGATTTTGATTCAGTTGATCAAAGAACAGGATTCCAAGCAGCTGACCCTCAATTTGGATATTAGACTAAGGATCTACTATGGAAGAAGATGACATCTTGAACGAAGAAGTATACATGGATGACGCAGAAGTGTCCTTTATAGAAGATTCAGAAGAAGGAATGGGTTCAGACGAGCCTGTAGGTTCTATTGTAGCATACGTTCAAGAACGCTTCTATAAAGCTGAGACTGCTCGTTACACTGAGGAGCAACGTTGGATTAAAGCTTATCGTAACTACAGAGGAATTTACGGTCCAGACGTTAGTTTTACTTCAACTGAGAAGTCTAAAGTATTTGTTAAAGTAACTAAGACTAAAGTTCTTGCTGCTTATGGACAGATTGTAGAAGTACTCTTTGGAGCTAACAAGTTTCCAATAAGCATTAATCCTACTGTACTTCCTGATGGCGTCCTTGAAGCTGTTCATATTGAGTCAGATGAAAACATTAAGAAGATGGAGTCTAGCGGTCCTGTTGGTGTACCCTCCTTAAATCCTGGAGAAACCTTCCCTGACTTCCAAGAGCGTTTAGCTGGTCTTAAAGGTAAACTTGAGCCTTTAGGTGACAAAGTTAAAGTAGGTGAAGGCGGATCTCCTACTCAAATTAACTTTCACCCATCTATGATCGCAGCTAAGAAAATGGAAAAGAAGATACATGATCAGCTAGAAGAGTCTAATGCACGTAAAGAACTACGTACAACAGCCTTTGAGTGTGCATTGTTTGGCACAGGTATTATGAAAGGTCCATTTGCAGTAGACAAAGAATATCCTAACTGGACAGAAGAGGGTGACTACGAACCAATCATCAAGACTGTACCTAAGTGTTCCTCTGTTTCTACATGGAACTTTTATCCAGACCCTGACGCAATCAATATGGATGACGCAGAGTACGTTGTTGAACGCCATAAGATGTCTCGCACACAAATTCGTGCGCTTAAAAAACGGCCCTTCTTTCGTGCAAATGCTATAGATACAGCTGTAAACATGGGTGAGTCCTACACAAAGGAGTGGTGGGAGCAGATTATGGAGGACGAGGCTAACGAATCCAAAGCGGAACGTTACCAAGTACTTGAGTTCTGGGGTAACTTAGACATAGAATTACTTAAGGATCAGAATGTAGATATACCTAAAGAGGTAGAAGACTACGATCAAGTGTCTGTTAATATCTGGACATGTAACAATCAAGTACTTCGTCTTGTACTCAACCCATTTACTCCTTCTTACATTCCCTACTATTCCGTACCTTATGAGGTAAACCCATACAGCTTGTTTGGTGTAGGTATAGCTGAGAACATGGATGACACCCAGACACTCATGAATGGCTTTATGCGTATGGCGGTGGACAATGCTGCTCTATCTGGTAACCTTATTATTGAAGTAGACGAGACTAACCTAGTTCCAGGCCAAGACCTATCTGTGTACCCAGGAAAAGTCTTTAGGAGACAAGGGGGTGCACCAGGACAAGCCATCTATGGCACCAAGTTTCCCAACGTATCTAATGAGAACATGCAACTCTTTGACAAGGCAAGAGTACTCGCTGACGAGAGTACAGGCTTTCCTTCCTTTGCTCACGGTCAAACAGGCGTGTCAGGTGTAGGTCGTACTGCTTCTGGTATCTCTATGCTTATGTCTGCTGCTAACGGTAGTATTCGTAACGTAGTTAAAAACGTAGACGACTATCTCCTAAGCCCTATGGGAAAAGCTTTCTTTAACTTTAATATGCAGTTTGACTTTGATCAAGACATCAAGGGTGATTTAGAAGTTAAAGCACAAGGCACTGAGTCCTTGATGGCTAATGAAGTAAGGTCACAACGCCTAATGCAATTCTTGCAGGTAGCACAAAACCCAGCCTTGGCTCCTTTTGCTAAGATGGACTACATCATACGTGAAATTGCTAAGTCTATGGACCTTGATCCAGACAAAGTAGTTAATTCAATGTCTGATGCTAAACTACAGGCAGAGTTGTTTAAAGACTTTAGAGCACAAAACCCTGAGCCTGAGGCACCACAAGGCGGTGTACCACCACAGGCAGGCCCTCAGGGAGCACCAGCAGGCACAGGAGTACAGGATACGTCTGGGGCTGGAGGTGGAACCATAGGAACTGGAACAGCACCTCAGCCAGGAGAACAGGGCTTCTCAGGTAACACAGGTGAAGGTGCAGCATGAATAATCTAAAACCCTTAGTTAATGATAAGCCTCTTTGGGACTCTTTTCTACAAGAGTTAGACAATAGACTTGATGATATACATAGGGCTATGGAGCAGACTGACAGTACAAACTCTTTGTATCGGCTACAAGGTCAGACTATTGCTATCCGTAAACTAAAGCAGCTTAGGGAATATGTGAATGCCTGATCCATCTTTAAAACCACCAGTTAATACTGGTGAAAAAACAATCTCTGGTAGAACTATCTGGAATGATCCAGAGACAGGGAAAGATTACTCTGAACGTTCTACAACATTTGAGATTGATGGTAAGTATTACACGATGCCAACTGTATCTGAGGATGGTATTCAGTATACAGACGATCAAATACGAACCTATGTTAAACAAAATGGACCTATAGACTATCTTACTGGTGAAGAACTTCCAGAGTTTAGAAATAGGAAAGATGCTATAGAGTACGCTATTAGCAGATCAAGCACTAGGAAAAAACCAAAGGCAGGTATGGCTGAAGGCGGCTCAGTAGAAGAGCAAACGGCTACTAAGCCTACAAAAAACTTCAATGAAGGTGGAGCAGTACCAATGAAGAACCAAATGAGAATGTTTGCAGAGGGTGGCCTGAGTGAAGAAGGCGGTATAGCTGACGATGGTATGAGCCGTGACCCCGTATCAGGTAACGAAATACCACCAGGTTCTTTAGCTAGCGAAGTACGAGACGATGTTCCAGCCCAGTTGTCTGAAGGTGAGTATGTAGTACCTGCTGATGTTGTCCGTTTCTTTGGTGTAAGATTCTTTGAAGATTTACGTATGACAGCAAAACAAGGCTTGCAACAGATGGAGCAAGATGGTAGAATTGGTGGAGAACCTGTCGAGAGTAACGAAGATCAGACTAGTGAAGACCTATCCCCAGACGAACAAGCTCTACTAGAAAGAGTTATGTCTATGGAGCAAGCTCCTCAACCAGAAGGAATGGCTGAAGGAGGTGTAATAAAAGCTGCTTACGGAGTATCAGTAGCTCCAGGATCAGGTTTAACAGAAGATATTCCAATATACACAGGTAATCCAATCGACACAACTAGTACTAGTACTCCTGCTGAAGATGATGGTATAAGTAAAGTTTTTTATATTCACCCAGATGGAAGACGTATCGAAGTTCTTACGCTTGACGGTGATCCAATTGAAGATGTTCCAAAAGACTTTGATACTTTCTTTACTGACACTCCTCAAAATAGAATCTTAATTAATTTTAAAGTAAAAAAGGCAGTTAATAAGAATAGTGTAGATTCAACAGATAATGTTCAAACCAGTGTTGCTTCTAGTGCAGATACTGACACTGATTACCCATACGGCTCTATTGATGAACAAGGGAACGAAGATTACTACCAGCAAGGTGGTGAGACTGAAGCAACTGTAACTGTGCAAGATTTGATCGATGGCACTGATACTGGAAAACGTCAATATAAAAGTATTGGAATTAATGGGGTTGATCCCCTAGCTGGTGCTAAAGCTGCTCTAGCTACAGGATCAAAGTACAACCTTGATTTTGTTCAGGGTATCGGGAACGCGAAAGTTTTAGCTTTTGGAGCTGCCATGAATACACGTATTCAAACTCTTGCTCTATCAAGGGCTTATGCTAATGGACTTCACGCTGAAGACATGGCTAAAAACGGACCAGAAGAAACTCGTACTAAGTTTGCAGAAATGTCTAAAGCAATTAATGAGCAGATAGAAGAATATACGAAAAAAACAAGTTCTCCTCTTTCTGATTTTACAGTAGCTCTTGGTAAAATATTTGTCAAGCCAGGACTAAATAGATTTAAAAGATTTAAGGCAGCAGGTGGTACAAATTCTAAATCTTCACCAACATATAAACCTATTGAAGCTGAAAAATTTGATAATGATAAGGATAGTATCTTCTACAAGGTTAGCAAAGAAGAAAGAAAAAGAATAGAAAAAAATGACAAAGAAAATAGAGAAAAAGAAGAGAAAAGGTTACAGGCCGATGCCGTAGAAAGTGGTAGAAGAGCACGAACACTTCGTCGAGCTACTAAAGCTGAAGCTGAAGCAGTCAGAAAAGCTGGAGGTCACAGTTCAGGACCAATCAACGAGCCTGGCTCTTATGGTGGCGCTGGCAGTGTTACTAATGCTAGTGGACAAGGTGTTTCTCCTAGTGGTGATCAAGGTACTGGTTATGGTGGACAAAGTTCTAGTGCTGGACAAATGACTACCCCCTCTTATACGCCTTCTAATAACAACTTAATACAAAAACAAAAGACGAACAAGCTCTTAAAAGCTGCTGCTAAAGCTGGTGCTGGTACAGAAAACATTGCTCAAAATAAACTTAACACTGTTGTAAGTCAAGCACGATCAATGAACCTTAAAAGTAAGCTAGCCAATAAACAACCACTTACACCTCAAGAACAGACTGCGTATAACAAAGCTATAGGTTCAGGTCTTAGTTGGATGTTTCAAGACTAATATACGTGTATCAAACTTTAGCCAACATTTTTACTCCCTTCGATGATGAGGAATATGAAGGTGGCATCAAAAAAAAGATTACACGTAATAAAGGTGGGCTAATAACTCGTCCTAATAAGTTAACCAAGAAGAAAAAGTAAATACTAGTAACGATAAGGCTACCCAGCAATAATGCTGGCCCCAACATAAGGACTAACTAAATGACTGAACTAAATACAATTGAGACACCTAAGTCTGCAGGGTTTGTAGACCGTGGGTTTAACCAGAGTAGAAAACGTGCGTCTATGGAAGCTGAAGAAAAAGAGATTGCAAAATTAGAAGCAGAGCAACGTGGTGAAACTCTTGAAAAGGATGTTGAAGTAGAAGCCGTTGCGGAGACTGAAGAAGTAGAAGACGATTCTAAACTAAGTGGTGAAGAGAAATCTTTTAAGAAACGTTATGGTGATCTTCGTCGTCACATGGCTGACAAAGAAAAAGACTGGAATGAACGTTTTGAAAACCTAGAGAAATCTAGTACAAATATTGTACCTCCCAAATCAGATGAAGACATTGAACAGTGGGCTTCAGATTATCCTGATATTGCTGGGATTGTTGAGACTATTGCATCTAAGAAAGCTCAAGAACTATTTAGTAAAGCTGACTCTCGTCTTCAAAAACTAGATGAGATGCATGATGCTACCGTCCGTAAGTCAGCAGAATCAACTATTATACAATCGCACTCCGACTTTATAGAGATTAGAGAGTCAGACGACTTTCATGAATGGGCAGACGAACAACCTAAGTGGGTTCAAGATGCAGTCTATGAGAACGCTGATGACCCTCGCTCTGTAGTTAGAGTTCTTGACCTATACAAGGGCGATAAGGGATTAACTAAAGAAGCTAAGAAAGCTGGCAATAAAGCAGCAGCTTCTGTAGTTAGTAGAACTTCAAAAACTAAAGTAGACGCTGATGAGACAAACGGACAATTCCGTGAGTCTGATGTAGCGAAGATGTCTAGTAAAGAGTTTGAAGAAAACATGGACGCAATCAACGCTGCTATGCGTAGTCAAAAGTTTGTCTATGATATTTCTGGGAGTGCACGTTAACTATTGACATCTGTACAAATAGAAGTATAACTAAGAACAGATTACAATGAGCCTCCCTCTGTGGACTACCTCGTACTCTGTTTCCCCATAAAACTGAAAAACAAACAAGAACTACCTGAACAAGTAAAGGCCCAAGTTTTATTGGTTGGCCGACTAATATTAACTTGCACCCTAGAAAAACTTTCAGCCTCTTCGTACTGTCGTTTAGTTCATTGAGTCGAGATGCACAGCAACTGACTCTCATTTGAGATGTGTATCTCATTCCCTAAAGCCAAACACTTAACAGGAGGATTTATTCCATGGCTTTTACAACCGCAACGGGTTATGGCAATTTACCAAATGGTAACTTCAGCCCCGTAATTTATTCTAAAAAAGTACAACTTGCTTTTCGTAAGGCAACAGTAGTTGGTGACATTACCAATTCAGATTATTTTGGTGAAATTTCATCTCAGGGTGATACCGTCAAGATTATAAAAGAACCTGAGATCTCTGTATCAGCTTATGCCCGTGGCACAAATGTCACAGCACAAGATTTAGAGGATGCCGATTTTTCCTTAACCATTGATAAAGCTAACTATTTTGCTTTCAAGATGGACGATATTGAAGAGGCTCATTCACACATTAATTTCATGGATCTTGCAACTAACCGTGCTGCGTACCGTCTTGCTGACCAACATGACCAAGAAGTTCTTGGTTACCTCGCTGGTTATAAGCAGGGTTCTTTGCATAGCAAAGCTGACGCTTTGAACACTGCAGTCAATGGCTCCAAAGCTCTTGATTCTGCAGGTGCAAACGAATTGCTTGCAACTATGCAGCTTCACAAAGGTGACTTTGGTAACATCACTACTACTTCTGCTGGCACTCACTCAATTCCTGTGACTGCACGTATGCCTGGTGCTACCTCGCTACCAACAGCTACTGTTTCCCCTGCGATGATTATTTCACGCATGAAACGTTTGCTAGATCAACAGCAGGTTGACTCGCAAGGTAGATGGCTGGTTGTAGATCCAGTATTCATGGAAATCCTCGCAGACGAAGATTCCAGATTTATGAATGCTGACTTCGGTGAATCAGGTGGTCTTCGCAATGGTTTGTCCATTAACAACTTCCACGGCTTTCGTGTATATTCCTCTTCCAATTTGCCAGCACTAGGCACTGGAGCAGGTACATCAGGTACAGCTAACCAGTTGACAAACTTCGGTGTTATCGTAGCTGGTCATGATTCTGCTGTAGCAACAGCTGAGCAAATCAACAAGACAGAAACATATCGTGACCCTGACAGCTTTGCTGACATTGTTCGTGGTATGCATCTATACGGTAGGAAGATTCTTCGTCCAGAAGCAATCGTCACTGCTCGTTATAACGCAGCATAGAGGGGATATAAACTATGGCTACTTTTGATATGACTCTCAGTACTACTGCTGGTGTTGGGGCAAACGTTCTTGCTACCCCAACAGTTGTTGGTAATACTGTACGAACAGTTGAAGCAATTTTAGATATTGATGCTATGATTGCTGCAGGTGCTACCATTGCTAATGGTGACATTTTTCAACTACTTGAAATCCCTTCACAGTCAGTTCTTCTGACTGCTGGTGCGGAAATCATGAAGTCTTTTACTGCAAGTTGTACTTGTAATATTGACTTTGCTGGTGGTGATGACATCATTGACGGTGCTGCACTTGACGATGCTGCTGGTACATACCTTGTACTTGGTACTAACGGTGAGACTAATGTTATTAATACTGCAGCTGCCTCTACTTATGCTGCTGCTGCATTAGCTC
>Ga0307986_10002608_pt1 | contig 12845 bp, 11 predicted proteins | sample EllFjometageno82_FD_203170 | JGI IMG/M metagenome (GOLD analysis project Ga0307986, IMG submission 203170) | Marine microbial communities from Ellis Fjord, Antarctic Ocean - #82 | ecosystem: Environmental > Aquatic > Marine > Unclassified | place: Southern Ocean | collected 2014-10-09
GACTTGCATGTGTTAGGCGTGCCGCCAGCGTACGTTCTGAGCCATGATCAAACTCTCAAGTTAAAAAACGGCGCACACTAGCTTCATATATAAACTGTAAAAATACAGCTCATACGATTTTGAAGTGTGTACGACAAATTTTGGTAACCTTAACCGTCCACACTTCTCTTCTTAAATTTTTACTTTTTAAATAGCTAATTGAGCCAAAAAGGCTCAATAATCCTCACTAATTTATTGTAAGTACAATAATTCATTGAGAAAGTTTGATGCTTATAGGCTAAAATTATAGGAAATCAAGCGTTTAAGAATAAAAAAACGGTCAAAAACACCTTATTTTTAAGGGTTTTTTTTGATTTTTTGCAAAACCTAAACTAATAATTGCGAATTCAAAATTAATAAATGTTTAGTAAATTTAAAATTAAAATCAAAATTAAAAATAAAAACGAAATTATAGCATTAAGTTTTCTTATTTTAATAACTGTTCTTTTTACCAGCTACTATAATTACACAAAAAAAAAAATAGATAATAATTATAAAGAAATAATTAATAACGTTTATTTAAAAAAAACAGCAAACTATTTTTTAAACAACTTAGAACCAAAATTTAAAAAAGTAAGGCATCAAATTAAAGCTGGTGAAACATTTGATAACATCTTAAATCAATACTCAATCGATAAAAAACAAATTAAACTTATAAAAAATAAGCTTTTAGAAAAAATAGATTTAAATAAGTTAAATACAAATCAAAAAATTTATTTCACAATTGATCAATCAAATAATTCGATAAAAAATTTTATATTAAAAATGTCAAATAAAGAAAAAATTCTTTTGACTAGAAATGAAGAGGATAATAATTTTAAACAAGAAATTTTATTAACTAAACTAGATAAAAAGATTATATATCAAGAAAATATAATTCGTCAAAGTTTATATAAATCAGCCACGAATAAAAAGATACCTGCAAATATAATTGTAGAATTAGCAAGAATTTATGGTTTTCAGGTTGATTTTCAAAGAGATATTAAAAAACAAGATAGATTTCAAATTATGTATGAAATCTTTATTGACCAAAATGAGAGAACGATTGAAACAGGAAATATATTATTTGCTAATTTAATTTTAAGTGGGAAAAACAATTCTCTTTATTATTTTGATCGAGAAAAAAAAACTGAAGGACACTATGATAAAAATGGAAAAAGTATTCAAAAAGCATTAATGAAAACACCAATTAATGGTGCAAGATTATCCTCTCCCTTTGGAATGAGAAAACATCCAATTGATGGATTCAACAAAATGCATCGTGGCACAGATTTTGCGGCACCCATGGGAACTCAAATTATGGCCTCCGGTTCAGGAATAATAAAAAAAGCAGGATGGTGTGGAGGTGGAGGAAACTGTGTGGTGATAAAACACAACTCAACATATGAAACTATCTACGCGCATATGTCAAAGTTTGCTCAAGGAATTAGAAAGGGTGTAAGAGTTAAACAAGGTCGAACAATAGGCTTTGTTGGTTCAACAGGAAATTCTACGGGACCTCATCTACATTACGAAGTAATCGTTAATGGGGAAAAAATTAATTCACAAAAACTTAAATTGCCATCAGGAAAAATCTTAAAAGGTGAAGAGAGAAAAATATTTGAAACTGTAAAGATTAAGCTAGATGTATTAAAATCAGAAAAAATAATTGGTTTAAAGTAATTATTTTACTGCCGCGACTTTAACTTCTGCTACTTCTTTTGTGGCAACTTCATCTTCTTTAGTTTCTTCCTTTTTTACTTCTTCATCAATATTGTTATCTTCATTGTTTTTTTCAGCTTCAGCAGACTGTGTTGAAAATCTCTCTTTTTTATAATTTTCTTGCTCATTTAATATTCTTTTAAAATGGTCAGCATGTTGAAAATAGTTTTCAGATAAAACTCTATCTTCACTTGCAAGAGCCTCTCTAGCCATTTCATTATATTTTTCAATTAACTTTGCTGGATTATGATTATTTCTACCAGGAATATTTCTTGTAAAGGAATTGTTATTTGAAAATTTTGAACCTTCTTCATTTCTTCTAAATGGAGGTCTTCTGTTGTTGTTACTTCTAAATGGGGGTCTTCTATTGTTGTTATTATTTCTAAATGTCACCATAAATTATTTCTCTATTTTTGTGCTAATTATACATCGGTCATTTTTTGCTAAATCTTTGATTACCGAATTAATATAAAAGCTATTATTTCTTAATATTTGTCTAACCTCTTTTTTTTGGTTGAAAGCAATTTCTAAAATTAATTTGCCGCCGTTTTTTATCAGATCAGATGACTTATTTATTATTTTTCTGATTTCTGATGTTCCATCTAATCCACCATCAAGAGCCAACTTTGGCTCAAACTTAATTACATCTTTTTCCAAATATTTTAAATCTAGTTTTTTAATATAAGGAGGATTAGATATAATCAAATCATATTTGCCATTTGAGAATTTGTCAATATCTGATTTGAATAGTTTAACTCTATTTTTTACGCCCAATCTATAAGCATTGATATTACATACTTTTAAGGCATGACTACTAATATCAACGCCTGTTGCTTTAAAATCTTTTCTTTCTTTAAGAATTGAAAGTAAAATACATCCTGAACCAAATCCAATATCTAAAAAACTAATATTTCTCTTTTGTTTATAAATATCTAAAACTTGCTCAACGATAACCTCTGTATCAGGTCTAGGAATTAACACTTTGTTATTAATTATAAATTCATATTTCCAAAAAAATTTTTTACCAGTTAAATATGCTATTGGTTTACCTTTTGAGCGTTGATTAATCAGCTCTTGAAAATAATCAAAATCTTTTTCATTAATATCGTGTTTTAAATTCAAAATAATAAATTCTCTACTTTTGTTAATTGCTTTTGATAATAAAAGCTCACTATCGAGCAAAGCAGTTTTAATGTTTCTTTTTTTTAATTTTTGACAAGCGTCATTTATAACTATTTCTAACCTCATAATTAACTCAAGTTACCAAGACTTTCTTCTTGAGCCTGCAGTGTTAATGATTCTATCATTTCATCAAATTCTTCTCCTTCTAAGAACTCTTCCAATTTATGAATAGTAAGATTTATTCTATGATCTGTAACTCTACCCTGTGGAAAATTATAAGTTCTGATTCTTTCAGATCTGTCTCCAGTTCCTATTTTACTTTTTCTATCCCGAGATCTTTCTTGATCTATTCTTGATCTTTCTAGTTCATAAAGTCTAGCTCTTAAAATTTTCATCCCTTTAGCTTTATTTTTATGCTGAGACTTCTCATCCTGCTGAGATACCGAAAGACCAGTTGGAATATGAGTAATTCTTACCGCACTATCAGTTGTATTAACTGATTGTCCTCCTGGGCCACCTGCTCTAAACACATCAATTCTAAGATCAGATTCGTTAATTTTTAAATCAACTTCTTCTGCTTCAGGTAAAACAGCTACAGTGGCTGCAGAAGTGTGAACTCTACCTTGCGTTTCAGTGTCCGGAACTCTTTGAACTCTGTGAACTCCACTTTCATATTTCAAAGTTGAGTAAATATTGTTACCTTTGATGGATGCAATAACTTCTTTTAAGCCACCAGCTTCACTTCTGGAAATAGAAATTAATTCTACAGACCATTTCTTTTTATGACTAACTTTTTCATACATTTTAAACAAATCAGCTGCAAACAAACTAGCTTCTAATCCACCAGTGCCAGCTCTAATTTCAATAATTGCATTTTTTTTATCAGCCTCATCTTTGGGAAGTAAAAATAATTTTAATTTTTTTTCATTTTTTTCTTTTTCTATATCAAAATCACTTAGTTCTGTTTCTGCCATTTTTTTTAATTCATCATCTGAACTTTTGTCATCTAATATTTTTTGAAGCTCTAGCTTATTATCACCGTAAGAAATATACTTTTTTGCATCATCAATAATTTCATTTAAATCTGAATATTCTTTAGACTTTTCAGCAAAAGTTTTTTTATCAATTGATCCTGAGGACAATTCCTTCTCTAAAGCTGCATGCTTATTGATTAAATCTTCAATTGTTTTTTGGGGTATCATTTATTTATTTTCTAATTCTGAAACTTTTTTCTCAACTTCCTCAACCACTCTTGAAATTATATTATCAGTTAACACTTTTTCTGACCGAACACCTGATAAGTAAAGCATGTTGTTACCCTTTCCACCACCAGTAATACCTATATCTGTCATGGCGGCCTCACCCGGACCGTTTACAACACATCCAATTATAGAAAGTGTAATGGGTGTTTTAATGTGTGCTAATTTTTCCTCTAAAATTTTTACAGTATCAATTACCTGAAAACCCTGCCTGGCGCATGAAGGGCAAGATATGATCTTTACTCCTCTGTTTCTTAAATTTAAAGATTTTAATATTTCATTTCCAACTTTAATTTCCTGCGGTGGGTCATCTGACAAAGAAATTCTAATAGTGTCTCCTATTCCATCCATCAAAAGAGACCCGAGACCTATAGATGATTTTATACTTCCTGATACAAAACTTCCAGCCTCAGTTATTCCAAGATGTAATGGATAATCCGTTACTTTAGAAAGTTGGCGATATGCAGCAATTGATAAAAAAACATCTGAAGATTTTACACTCACCTTAAAATTAAAAAAATCTTGATCTTCTAAAATTTTGATATTTCTTAATGCACTTTCCACTAAAGCTTCAGGACAAGGTTCTTTAAATTTTTCTAAAATGTCTCTTTCTAAAGATCCAGCATTAACTCCTATTCTTACAGAGCAATCATTATTTTTTGCTGCACTTAAAACTTCATGAATTTTTACTTTATCCCCTATATTTCCTGGATTAATTCTTAAACATTTTGCCCCACTCTCTGCTGCCTCAACTGCTCTTTTGTAATGAAAATGTATATCCGCCACAACAGGAATTGGCACATGTTTAACTATTTCTTTAAGTGCTGCAGTAGACTCTTTGTCTGGACAGGAAACTCTTACAATGTCTGCACCTTCTTTGGCAATATTATTAATTTGATTAATTGTAGCTTCAATATCTGTGGTTAAAGTATTTGTCATAGACTGCACAGAAATAGGATTGTCTCCACCAATTTTTACATCACCTACACTTATCACTTTAGTTTTTCTTCGATTAATATCTCTAAAAGGTCTAATGCTCATTTATCTAATCTAATTTAAACTCTTTATGCAAAACAGCTATCGCTTTTTTTATAAATTTTGATGAAATTAAAACTGAAATTTTTATCTCTGAAGTCGATATTACCATTATATTTATTTTTTTAGAAGCTAATGCCTTAAACATTCTATAAGTTATACCTGGTGCTGTTATCATCCCAACTCCAATAATGGAAATTTTTGCTAAATTTTTATCACAAGATAATTTTTGGTAAGATATTTTTTTATTTTCTTTAATTATTTTTTCTGTTTTTTTTACATCTTCAGACTTTATTGTGAAAGTTAAATCTGTTTCTTTGCCATCTAGTGAAATGTTTTGAACAACCATATCAACATTTATCAAATTTTTAGATAAAGGTTCAAAAATTAAAGCAGCTACCCCTGGTTTATCTTTAACTCCTGCTATTGTAATCTTGGCATCATTTTTTGTTGAAGATATTCCAGTAATAATCTGATTGGTAAATTCTTTTTTCTTAAAACTTTTTGTAATTAAAGTTCCTGGCTTGTTAATAAACGATGATTTTACACTTATATCAATATTATTTAACTTGGCATCTTGAACAGATGTTGGCTGCATCACTTTAGATCCTAAAGATGCCATTTCTAACATTTCATCATATTCAATTTGTTTAATCTTTTTTGCTTTTTTATGAAGTCTTGGATCAGTTGTATAAATGCCATCTACATCTGTATAAATTATACACTCATCTGCTTTTAAAAATTTAGCAATCATAATTGCAGATGCATCCGATCCACCTCTTCCTAATGTTGTTAATCTTGATTGGCTATTAATACCTTGAAAACCTGTCACTATTGGTATCCCACCAGACTTTAAATACTTTTGCAAATCTTTAGTTAAAATTTTATCTATTCTTGCACTGGAATGTGGGCCGTCAGTTATAATTGGTATTTGCCAAGACATCCATGATCTTGACTTAAAACCATGATGATTAAGTCTTCCAGCTATTAAGGCACATGATGCTTGCTCGCCAGTAGAGACTAGCACATCATATTCTGCCTTATTAAAATTATTACTTATTAATTTTGATTTTTTTACTAAATCACTTGTAACACCACTCATTGCTGAGGAAACAACTAAAACTCTATTTTTTTTTCTTTTGTATTTTAAAATTATTTTTGCAACTCTTTTTATCCTATCAATAGAACCTACTGAAGTTCCGCCAAATTTAAGTACTATTGTTTTCATGGTTTTATTAAAAAAAATTAATTTAATTAATATTTGATAAAATGCATCTTAATTGTTATGTCCTTTAGTTGTATATTATGAATAGTGTAAATTCTAAAGAAATTGAAAAATTTTCAAAAATTGCTGATGAATGGTGGGATCTGAATGGTAAGTTTAAGCCATTACACAAGTTCAACCCCATTAGAATTTCATATATAAAAGAAAATATTATCAAAACATTTAGAATAACTCAAAAAAAGACACCTTTAAAAAATATTAAAATTTTAGATATTGGTTGTGGAGGTGGGTTGTTGTCTGAACCAATGTGTAGATTGGGAGCTGAAGTTACCGCTATAGATGCATCTAAGAAAAATATTGGTGTTGCAAAACTTCATTCCAAAAAAAATAAACTTAAAATTAAATACATTTGTACCTCACCTGAAAAACTTAAAATTAAAAAAAAATTTGATGTAATCTTAAATATGGAAATTATTGAACATGTTGAGGATGTTGGTTTTTTTCTAAAATCATGCTCTGGTCTTTTAAAAAAAAATGGAATAATGTTTGTTGCAACATTAAATAAAACTTTAAAATCTTATGTATTTGCAATTGTTGGGGCTGAATATATTTTGCGTTGGCTGCCTATTGGAACTCACGATTGGGAAAAATTTATAAAACCAGATGATTTAATTAATATTCTTAAAAAGAATAATTTTAAATTAGATCAGATTGATGGAATGGAATTCAATTTACTTATGGACAAGTGGAATATCACTAAAGATAAATCTGTGAACTATATTGCTAAATTTATTAAAAATTAATTACTGTTATCCTCTATCCAGGGCATCATTTGGGTATCGACTCCTTCTTCTTTAAGTTCCTTTAAATCTTTTTTTGATACTGTGCCGTAAATACCTTTTTCTTTTTTTTTATCATTATAGTGCATGGATCTTGCCTCATAGGCAAAATTTTTACCAACATACTTAAAATTATTTTTAATGAAAGTTTGATATTCAGTAATCGTTTTTTTAATCTTTTTGTATTTCTTTAGATCTTTTTCTGTTTTATCATAAGTTCTTCTATTTATACTGGGGGCCATTAAACCCTTATCCACATTCAATGAATTGCAGTTATAACAGTTTAACAAATTTCTTTTTTTTAATTTTTCATATTCTTTTGAACTAGCAAACCAACTTTCAAAATTTAAATCACATTCTTTGCAAATTAAACTATATTTAATCATAAAAAATTATTTGGTTTCCCTTTTCAAAATTTCAATATTTCTAACTTCTATAATCAGCATTAATTTCTATATATTTTTTAGTTAAGTCCATTGTATATGCTGTAAAATTTTTATTTCCACTCGCAACATTAACCTTAATTTCAATATTCGAATTTTTCATATAATCTGCTGCTTCTTTTTCATTATACTGGCTAGAAAGTTTTCCATTTTGAACAATATCAATTTCTCCAAATTTAATTGATAATTTTTTTAAATTGACAGCTGCATCTGATTTACCAATGGCCATGACTACTCTTCCCCAGTTGGGATCCTCTCCAGCTACTGCCGTTTTTACTAAATTTGAATTTGCAATTGAAAAAGCAATTTTTTTTGCTTCTTGCTCTGTTTTAGATTTAAAAATTTTAATAGTAATAAATTTAGATGCTCCCTCACCATCAGCTACTACTCTCTTAGCTAAATTTAATAAAACACTATTCAAAGCTTCATCAAAATATTTTAATTTTTTTTCTGAAATATTGTTAATTTTTGTATGTTTTGCCTTGCCTGTTGAAAAAATTGAAATCATATCGTTGGTACTTGTGTCCCCATCGCAACTAATTGCGTTAAATGTATTATCAATATTTTTTTTTAATAATTTACTTAATATATCATTTGATAAATCCGCATCAGTAAAAATATATGCTAATGTGGTTGCCATATTTGGCTGAATCATGCCTGAACCTTTTGCAACTCCATAAATCTTAACCGAAGTCTTTCCGATTACGCACTCTTCCATTGCCATTTTAGGCTGAGTATCAGTTGTCATTATTCCAAGTGCAGCTTTGATCCATATGTATTTATTTTGTGTATACTTAATATTCTTAATCAAGTCTGGTATCTTTAATTTAATTTTATCTAATGGAAATTTTTCTCCAATAGTTCCTGTGCATCCAAACATTATATTTTTAGGTTTAATATTTATTGGGCTATCTTCGTCCTCTTTTTGTTTTTTTGTTAACTCTTGAGAGATTGCTTCGGAGATATTTTGCATACTTTGATAGCCATGCTCACCAGTGAATGAATTGGCATTTCTAGTATTTACTAGTAATGAAAAAATTTTTTTAGTTTTTTGGTTTAAATTCCATTTAATATTCTCAGAGATAATTTTTGACTGTGTATAGACGGAGGCGAAATTTGCCCCTTCTCGGAAATAAAACATAACCAAATCATCTCTGTTAGTTTTATACAAATTAGCACTGATGGTAGATACTGATAGTCCATCTAGATGATCTAAATCTTGAAAATCAATCATTTTACGATTTTTTGATTTAGAGGCCAAAAAGTTAGATATATTGATTCCCATGCTATTTAAAATAATTATTTAATAACTATATTAAAAGTTATAAGTAAATCATATACCAAAAACCAATGTTTAATCCTTTAAGCTTTATTAGTAAATTTATCAAATCTGGTAATCAAAAAGAGCTAGATAGAATTGGTAAAATCGTAAGTAAAATAAATTTATTAGAAAATAAATTCACAAAATTAAAAGATGGTGATTTTTCAAAAAAAACCTCGGAATTCAAAGAAAAAATTAGAAATAATGAAACATTGGATCAGATTTTACCAGAGGCTTTTGCTTTAGTCAGAGAAGCTTCAAAGAGATCAAGAAATGAACGTCATTATGATGTTCAGTTAATTGGTGGAATAGTCCTTCATGAAAATAAGATTGCGGAGATGAGAACTGGTGAAGGTAAGACTTTAACTATTGTTTTGTCTGCTTACCTCAATGCACTTAATGAAAAAGGTGTTCACGTAGTAACTGTTAACGATTATCTGGCAAAAAGAGACTCTCAAGAAATGGGGCAAATTTATAATTTTTTAGGTTTAACATCAGGCTTCATTAATAATGATCAAGATGATCTTGAGAGAAAGAAAAATTATAATTATGACATTACTTATGCAACTAATAGTGAATTAGGTTTTGACTATCTTAGAGATAATATGAAATATTCTAATGATGAGAAAGTTCAAAGAGAACACCACTATTCAATTGTAGATGAAATAGACTCATGTTTAATTGATGAGGCTAGAACACCCTTGGTAATTTCAGGTGCTGCTGAAAATAAATCAAATCAATATTTGTCCATTGATCGACTGGTAAAACAATTAAACAAAAATGATTATGAGATTGATGAAAAAGATAAAAATATTCTACTTACAAACGATGGAATAAATAATGTTGAAAAAATATTTTCTGGTGCTGGAATATTAAAAAATAATAATTTCTATGATCCAGAGAACTTGGCTTTGGTTCATCATGTTAATCAAGGATTGAGAGCTAATCATTTATTTGAAAAAGGTAAAGATTATATTGTTAAAGATAACAGTTTAAAAATCATTGATGAATTAACAGGTAGAATCCTTGAGGGCAGAAGGTTTGGAGATGGACTACATCAGGCTTTAGAAGCAAAAGAAAAAATTGAAATTCAAGCAGAAAACCAAACCTTAGCATCCATAACTTATCAAAATTATTTTAAACTATATAAAAAAATATCAGGTTGTACTGGAACTGCTGCAACAGAAGCTGAGGAATTTTATGAAATCTACAATTTACCTGTTGTAGTAGTTCCAACCAACAATCCAATGATACGTGAGGATTATAATGATCAAATATTCAGAACAGAAGCAGAAAAAAATCAGGCAATAATAAAAAAACTAAAAGAGTCTCATCAAACTGGTCAGCCTCTTTTAGTTTTTACTTCTAGCATTAACAAATCAGAAATTTATTCAAAACTTTTAAATAAAGAAAATATTGAACATGTTGTTTTGAATGCTAAAAATCACGAAAATGAAGCGGAGATAATTGCAAATGCTGGGAAAAAGGGCTCACTAATCATAACTACGAGTATTTCAGGTCGTGGCGTTGATATTCAGTTAGGTGGTAAAAAAGGGTCGGTTCCTGAAAATCAATTAAAAGAAAATAAGGAAAAAATTAAATCATTAGGTGGTTTGTTTGTGATTGGAACTGAAAGAATGGAGTCTCGAAGGGTTGATAACCAAGCGAGAGGAAGATCTGGAAGACAGGGAGATGAAGGAAGCTCAATATTCTATGTAAGTCTGGAAGATGATTTGATGAGAATATTTGGCTCAGATTCTATGAACAATATCCTTCAAAAACTAGGGCTAAAAGATGGAGAAAGTATAGATCATCCGTGGATTAATAAAGCATTAGAAAGAGCACAACAAAAAGTTGAGGCTAGAAATTTTGATATCAGAAAAACATTAATCAAATTTGATAATGTCTTAAATGATCAAAGGCACGTGATTTTTTCTCAAAGAAATGATGCCATGATTAGTGATGAAATATTCTCATATTCTGAAGAATTTTTAAATGAAATTATTGATGATTTAATAAGATTAAAAATTCAAAAAATGGCAAATCCAAAAAACAATGAGTTTGAACAAAGGTTAAAAACTTTAATAGGAAAAAGTTTAGATGAAAATCAATTTAAAGAAATAGTTTCACTTAAGGATGATGATTTTAGAGCAAAAATAATAGATCAATTTAACAGTAACAGAAATGAAAGAGATAAAGTTGTAGGTGATGAGCAATCAAGAGAAATAGAAAAAAAAATTCTATTACAATCAATAGATTTAAACTGGAAATCACACATACAATATTTAGAACAATTGAGACAAGTAATTGGGCTTAGATCTTACGGTCAAAGAGACCCTTTGGTTGAATACAAAAAAGAAGCCTTTGATCTATTTACAAATTTACTTGATAAGCTGAAGGTAGATTGCGTAACAATTTTAATGAATCTAAAAATTGTTCATTCCCCCGCTCAAGAAGAGGAAAAAATTGAGCCTTCCAAAATAGACCCCAAATACATAGGGAAAAAAATGAGGAGAAATGAACCTTGCTTATGTGGATCAGGTAAAAAATATAAAAAATGTTGTGGTGCTTTATAAAAAAAATATCAATACTGCTATCAATAAAAAAGATCCTGTTAAAAAGATAATATTTTTTTTATTTCTAAAAAACTGACCAATATTATTTTTATTTTCTATTGTGCTTAAACTTTCTGGATTATCTATAAAACCTTTGCCTCTACCAATTTTTAAAAATTTGTTTTTTCTTTGGTTTAGGATTTCTTCAGGAGTTATTTCTTTATAAGCGTCTAAGTTTTTTGAGATAGACTCCCTAACATTACTCAGGATTAAATTTCTATCTCGATGTGCTCCTCCCAGTGGCTCAGGGATTATTTCATCTATAACCTTAAGCTCCAAAAGATCTTTAGCAGACAATTTCATTGCTTTTGCTGCATCAAGCATTTTTTTTGGATCTCTCCATAAAATCGTAGCACAGCCTTCTGGGGATATAACTGAGTAAATTGCATTTTCCAACATGATTACTTTGCTAGATGAAGCTAATGCAATAGCTCCACCCGAACCACCCTCTCCAATTACAATTGCTAAAGTGGGTACTTTTAATTTCATACAGCATTCAATTGATCTTGCTATAGCTTCTGCCTGACCCCTTTCTTCAGCACCAACTCCCGGATAAGCACCTGGCGTATCAATAAATGAAACTATTGGAATATTAAATTTGTCAGCAAGCTCCATCAAACGAATGGTTTTTCTATATCCCTCAGGCCTCATCATTCCAAAATTTCTTTCAATTCTAGATTCTAAATTATCACCTTTTTCCTGACCAATAACTAAAACAGATTGGCCACTGAACTTTGCAAGCCCTGTAATTACCGATTTATCCTCTCCATAATACCTATCTCCAGCTAAAGAAATAAAATCTTCAAACAAATTATCTATAAAAAATTTTGATTTTGGCCTATCTTCGTGCCTAGCAACCATAGTCGTCTGCCACGGATCTAAATTTGAATAAATATCTTTTAACTTTTTATCTAGCTCTTCCTGTGTTTTGGAAATTTTATTAGTATCGACCTCTGATAATCCACCCTGATTATACGGATCTTTTAGTTTATCTAGCTCACCTTCTAGGTTTTTAATATCAGCTTCAAAATTAAGATAGTTTTTCATTACGTATTTAGTTATTACATAAGTTGGAAAAATGACAACAAAATGTCAATGCTACCATTAATTATTTGACTTAGTTTTACTTGAGTTTTAAACATTGCTTTATGTCAACTAACTATAAAAGTGTTAACAGTTTAAAAGTTTCTGAAGATCTACTATCTTTTGTTAATAACGAACTGTTGAAAGATTCTGGCATTATTCC
>Ga0307986_10002609_pt1 | contig 12843 bp, 13 predicted proteins | sample EllFjometageno82_FD_203170 | JGI IMG/M metagenome (GOLD analysis project Ga0307986, IMG submission 203170) | Marine microbial communities from Ellis Fjord, Antarctic Ocean - #82 | ecosystem: Environmental > Aquatic > Marine > Unclassified | place: Southern Ocean | collected 2014-10-09
GGAATTTTGCTACAAATAATAATTTTATTAAACGATTTAATTATGCTATGTCATTGCTACTTATCGTTTGTATAATAGGGTTCTACATCTAAAACTAAATGAAACCAGGAAATAAAAATTCTTATAAATCTTTAAAGACTATTAATGTTAATAATAGTGAATATAAATATTACTCTTTAGCTGAAGCAGAAAAAAATGGTTTAGATGGAATTTCAAAACTTCCGAAATCACTTAAAGTTTTATTAGAAAATTTATTAAGATATGAAGACGATTTGTCAGTCACTAAAAGCCAAATAGAAGCAATTAAAGAATGGTTAAAGACAAAAAAATCATCAACCGAAATAGCTTACAGACCAGCTAGAGTTTTATTACAAGATTACACAGGAATACCAGCAGTTGCTGACCTTGCGGCTATGAGAGAAGCTGTTAAAGAAAAAAATAAAGACCCGAATACTATCAATCCATTGTCTGCTGTTGATCTTGTTATAGATCATTCAGTACAGGTAGATAAATCAGCAAATGCAGATTCGTTCGAAAAAAATGTAGATATTGAATTTAAAAGAAATGGAGAAAGGTACTCTTTTTTAAAATGGGGCCAACAAGCATTTAATAATTTTAGAATAGTTCCTCCTGGAACGGGAATTTGTCACCAAGTTAATTTAGAATATTTATCAAAAGTTGTTTGGTCAGAAAAATTTAATGATGAAGACTATCTATTTCCCGACACATTAGTTGGTACAGACAGTCATACTACCATGGTTAATGGATTATCTGTTCTTGGTTGGGGTGTAGGTGGAATCGAAGCTGAAGCCGGAATGTTAGGTCAACCAATTTCAATGCTAATACCTGAGGTGATCGGGTTTGAAGTAACCAACAAAATGCCAGAAGGTACAACGGCTACAGACTTAGTTTTAACTGTTGTAAAAATGTTAAGAGACAAAAGTGTTGTTGGAAAATTTGTTGAGTTTTATGGGGAAGGTTTAAGAAACCTAACACTTGCTGATAGAGCAACTATTGCAAATATGGCCCCAGAATATGGAGCAACATGTGGTTTTTTTCCAATTGATGATGAGACATTAAAATATTTAAGATTCTCAGGAAGAGATGAAAATACAGTTAACATAGTAGAAAAATATGCAAAAGAACAAGGTTTGTGGGCTAGCGATGGAATTGAATTTACTGATACATTATCATTAGATATGTCGACAATTGTACCAACTATTTCAGGACCTAAAAGACCTCAAGACAAAGTTTTATTAACAGATGCCTCTACAGGATTTAAAAAAGTTCTTAAAGACGCAACAAAAAGAAAAGAAAAAAACTTTTCAAAAGTTTCTGGAACAGATTATGAAATCAAAGATGGATCAATATTAATTGCTGCAATCACCTCATGCACAAACACTTCTAACCCCAATGTTTTAATTGGTGCGGGTTTATTAGCTAAAAAGGCTGTGGAACTTGGCTTAGAAACCAAACCTTGGGTAAAAACATCGTTAGCACCAGGATCACAAGTAGTAACTGATTATTTAGCAAAAGCTGGATTGAATGTATTTTTAGATAAATTAGGCTTTAATCTAGTTGGCTATGGTTGCACAACTTGTATTGGAAACTCAGGACCATTACCTGAAGAAATTGTTAACGCTATTGAAAAAGAAAATATATATGCTGTATCAGTATTATCTGGTAATAGAAATTTTGAAGGAAGAATATCCCCTCATATCAAGGCTAATTACTTAGCCTCACCTCCACTAGTCGTAGCATATGCCCTTGCAGGACATATGGAATTTGATTTGTATAAAGAACCTCTAGGAAAAAACAAAGAGGGTAAAGATATTTTTTTGAAAGATATTTGGCCATCAAATAAAGAGATAGAAGATACTTTAAGGGAATCTTTGAATGCAGAAATGTTTATTAAAAGATATTCAAACGTTTCTGAAGGACCCAAACAATGGCAAGAAATTAAGACTGAAAATACAAGCATTTACAACTGGGATACAGGGTCAACTTATGTAAAGAAGCCACCTTTTTTTGAAAATTTACCTGATAAACCTGAAGGTTTTAAACCAATTAAAGATGCAAGACCTCTTTTAATTTTAGGTGACATGGTAACAACTGATCACATTTCACCAGCTGGAAACATTCAAAAAGAAAGCCCTACTGGGGAATATTTCATGGAACATCAAATATTACCAAAAGACTATAACTCATATGGATCTAGAAGAGGGAATCATGAAGTCATGATGAGAGGAACATTTGCAAATATTAGAATAAAAAATGAAATGGCTCCTGATACGGAAGGTGGTTTTACCAAATTATATCCAGAAGAAAAAGTAATGTCTGTTTATAAAGCTGTAGAAGAATATAAAAAAAGAGGAACTGATTTAGTGGTAATTGGTGGAAAAGAATATGGCACAGGATCTTCCAGAGATTGGGCGGCTAAAGGAACAAAATTACTAGGTGTAAAAGTTGTAATAGCAGAAAGTTATGAAAGAATTCATAGATCAAATTTAATTGGCATGGGTGTATTACCACTTCAATTTACTGAAGGAAATAATAGAACAAACTTAAATTTGATTGGATCAGAATTAATTACAGTACTAGAGATTCAGAAAGGCATTAACCACGCGGACCATGTGCAAGTTGAGATAAAATACGCATCTGGAGATATTAAAAAGATTAAAACACTTTGCAGAATTGATACAAAGAATGAATTAGAATATTATAAAAATGGTGGTATTCTTCAGTACGTATTAAGGAATATGATATAAATATGGATGAAGAAATTATAATTATAGATTCAAATACAAGAAACGAAAAAATTAAAAACTTTTTTATTAATAATAAAAAAAAAATTATAGCAGGTATTTCAATTTTACTTGTTGTTATATTTGGTTATTTTTCATTAGAAGAAATGAAAAAAAGAAATAAAATTAAATTAGCTGACCAGTTTAATTTAATAATAATAAATTTTCAAACTCAAGAGAAACAAAAAACAGCTAGTGAATTAGCCAATTTAGTAAAAGAAAATGATGCCACTTATTCACCTCTAGCTTTATATTTTTTAATAGACAATAATTTAATAGAGAACAAAGATGAGGTTAATAGTTTGTTTGATGAATTAACAAGCAAAACAAAACTAGACAAAGAAATTAAAAATTTAATTATATATAAAAAAGCACTATACAATTCGAACTTTGCCTCAGAAAATGATTTGTTGCAAATACTTAATCCAATAATTAACTCAGAAAGTATATGGAAGTCTCATGCGTTATATTTAATTGCTGAATATTTCTACTCAAAAAATGAAAAGAAAAAAGCAAAAGAATTTTTTAATCAAATCTTAATATTAAAAAATAGCAATAATGACATCAAAATACAGTCACAAAAAAGAATCAATAGAGATCTTGGTGAGTAACTTTCTTAGATATTTTATCCTCTTAATTTTATTAAATAATTGTTCTTTAGACACAAAATCAGGAATCTGGACAGATAAAAAAGATCTAATATTAGTAGAAAATAAAGATGTTTCTGCAGTATTTACTAAAGATAAACTTTTAAATAAAGAATTTAATGTAAATTTAAAAATAAAATTAACATCAAAATTGATTAATAATAGTATTGCAAATAATCTTACCAATAATAATGGAAGAATTAATTATGATGGTGAATTAAAAAAAATATCAAAGTTTAAGTTTTCAAAAATTGACAATTTTAAATATTATGAACCAGAACTCATTTTTGAATCAGGTAATTTAATTTTTAATGATAACAAGGGTTCAATAATAAAATTTGATCCAAATTCTAGAATTATATGGAAAAAAAATTATTACAATAAACAAGAAAAAAAACTAAAACCTGTTTTAACTCTGGGAAAAAGTGAAAAAACACTAATTGTTGCTGATAATATATCAAAAAACTACGCTCTAAACTTAAAAAATGGTAATTTATTATGGTCAAATTACAACTCTTCTCCATTTAACTCTCAAATAAAAACTTATAAAGATAAATTTTTTATAATTGATTTTGATAATATTCTAAGATGTTTTTTAATTAAAGATGGCACAGAACTATGGAATGTAAAAGCAGGCAATACTTTTATAAAATCACAAAAAAAACATTCAATCATAATTGTTGAAAACGTGCTTTACTTTAACAATTCAACAGGAGACATAACAGCAGTAGATATAGACAGTGGTGTTATGCTATGGCAAACACCGACACAAAATAGCACAATATATGAAGATACATTTTTATTAAAAAATTCAAATATTGTATCAAATAATAAAATGATTATTTTTTCAAATAATAAAAATGAATTTTACTCTATAGACTTAAAGACAGGTAATTTGAAATGGAAGCAAAATATAAATTCTAGTGTACAGTCTTCTATTGTTAATAATTTGATATTTACTATTACGAATGAAGGTTTTTTAATGATAATTAATAGTGAAACAGGTGGAATAGTTAGAATTACAGATATATTTGGGAATCTAAAAAAAGGAAAAGGATCAAAAATAAGATTATTGAGTGATAAAAGAATGAACCCACTATATTTTTTTGATAAAAAAATTAAACAGAAAGAAAATGAAACGAATAGACCAAAATTTAAGCCAAATGGATTTATTGTAGGTAAAAATAATATTTATTTAACAACAGATCATGGTAGATTATTTATCATTAACATAGAGTCTGGAAAAACAAGATCAATCATTAAAATTGATAATAAAAAAATTTCCAGTCCTTTTGTTCTCAATAATAATTTATTTTTAATTAAAGATGATTCAATTATAAAGCTAGATTAAATGTTTTTAAGGCTACTTTGTAAGCTGGGTAGAAAAAAAGTTGTTTTGGATAGAGGTCCATCTCATCCTAAATTTGATAAAGCTAAGCCATGGATGAACAGATATTATGTTTTAATGAGACATAGACCTAGGTGGTTTCCTTTTAATATTTTAATACACGAAATGTTAGCAGATGACCATGGTGAAGGGGTTCATAACCACATATTTCCTTTTATAACTATAGTTCTAAGAGATGGTTATTGGGAAACTTTAAAAGAGGGAAAATTTTGGAGACCAGTTGGATATATTGGGTTTAGATCATCAAATACATTGCATCGTGTAGATTTAAAGAAAGGCACAATACCATTAACTATCTTTATATCTGGTCCTTTCGGCCTAAGAAAAGGTCCCAGATCTGAATATGGTATAGATTTTAAAAAAAATGAACTTTAAAAAATTATTCTTAGACTACTGCAAAAAAAAAGAGTTGGAGATTAACGTTAATCAAATTACGATCATAAATTCTATTAGTGATTTTTATCAAGATAATTTTAATCATAATTTTTTTTTAAATTTATTTTCTAAAAAAGAAAACATACCAGGTTTCTATTTACAAGGAGATGTTGGTGTTGGAAAAACTATGATTTTAGATTTTTTTTATAAAAATTTTAATCAAAAAAAAAAGAGATTACACTTTAATGAATTCATGATTAACTTTCATGATTTTGTTTTTCAAAACAAAAGTAATAAAAAAGATAAAGTTATTGATCGATTTGTCAAACAACTGAAAAAAAAATATGATCTAATCTATTTTGATGAATTTCAAGTTACTAATATTGTTGATGCAATGATATTAGGAAATTTATTTAAGAAAATATTTGATGAAAACATCAAAGTTATTTTTTCATCAAATATAAAAATTAATGATTTGTATAAAGATGGCCTCCAAAGAGATCAATTTATTCCATTTATAAAAATTTTAAAAAAAAAGTGCTCTGAACAAGCACTCATTATCAAAGAAGATTATAGAAAATCTCAAAACAAAACTAACGACCAATTCTTTTACCCCTTGAATGAAAAAACAAATTTTAAAATTAATAAGCTGTTTAGAGAGTTAACAAAAAATAAAGTTAGAAAAGATAAAATTTTATTTATTAAAGGAAGAAATTTTTTAATAAAAAATTACTATGAAGGTATTAGCAGGTTTGATTTTAATGATTTATGCAATAAAGATATAGGAGCTGAGGATTACATTAAAATAGCAGAAACTTGTAAGTATATTTTAATTGAAAATCTACCTAATTTTGATGGCAATAATTCAAATCAACAACAACGATTTATTACATTAATAGATATTGTTTATGAAAAAAAAATAAAGTTAACTATTAGTAGCGCTTCAAATCTAAAGAAATTAACTTCAGCAAGTAATTTATCAGAACCTTTTAAGAGAACCTTAAGTAGATTGCATGAACTTACCTCAAGTTCAATTACCTAGATGATATAAAATTTTAACACCAGGTATTAAAAATAATTAATACATACATTAATAATGATTTCATCTATTGAGAATAGTTCTAAATTCAGTTAAAGTGAAGCATACATGTTAAGTTATATATTTCCATTTTTAGTATTGATATTAGTTGTAGTATTTATCCATGAGTATGGACATTATTATTTTGCAAAAAAATTTGGTGTAGGAATTACTGATTTTTCAATAGGATTTGGCAAAGAAATTTTTGGTTGGAATGATAAATCAGGCACACGTTGGAAGATTTGTATGATACCACTTGGCGGCTATGTTAAATTTTTTGGTGATAGAAATGTTTATAGTCAAACTGATAATGAAAAAATTATAAAAGAATATAGTAAGGAAGACCAAGATAAATTGTTTGTATTAAAACCATTATATCAAAGAGCTCTAATTGTATTTGGTGGCCCATTAGCTAACTTTTTATTAGCAATTCTTATATTTTTCTCTGTTTATACCTTTGCTGGTAAGGACTTTACTCCAGCAGTTATTAATGAAGTTCAAAAAAATAGTCCTGCAATGGTGGCTGGTCTGAAGGATAATGATATTATTGTTTCAATTGATGGCAATAAAGTCAAAAGCATCATGGAAGTTTCAAAATTTATCATGATGTCTACTGACAAATTTATCAATTTTACAGTAAACAGGTATGATCAAGACTTGATTTTTAAGGTAAAGCCTAACTTGGTTGAGGGAGAGGACAACCTTGGTAATAAAATAATAAAACGTATGGTCGGTATTAAGCTTGGTGCTTATAATAATGAGGTAAATCATGTTAAACTTGGTCCAGCAAAAGCTCTATTTTATGCAGTTAATGAAGTTTACTATGTAAGCGTTTCTTCTCTTAAATACATTGGAAGTATGATCTCTGGCTCTGGCGATAGCTCACAGCTAGGAGGGCCAATTAGAATAGCCAAAATTAGTGGCCAGGTTGCTGAATTTGGTATTTTGCCTTTTATTAGCTTAATGGCCTATATCTCAATTAGTTTAGGGTTAATAAACCTGTTTCCAATACCAATGTTAGACGGTGGACACCTAATGTTTTATGGCATTGAAAAAGTACTGGGACGCCCATTAAGCCAAAAAGTTCAGGAAGGTTTTTTTCGAATCGGAATGTTTTTATTGCTATCGTTGATGTTTTTTACAACGTTTAATGACATAAAAGACCTAGGTTTATTCTAGTTATTTAATTTATTTTAAAGTCAAATAAACTTGTAAAATCAACACTTTTCAACAAAATCACAGTATATTGTGCTGTGTAAATTTAATAACACTAATAAAATGCTTGATTTATGGACTTTTATGTAAAATAAAGGAAATAACCATTATAACTGGAGCAAAAAATGAACAAAAAACAACTAATAACTCAACTTTCAGGTTCTCTAAACCTAAGTAAAGCTGATGCAGAACGTACTTTCGATACAATTACAAACACAATTTTAGATGCTTTAAAAGGTGATGATACAGTGAAAATTGCTGGATTTGGAACTTATAAAGTAGCAAAAAGAAAAGCTAGAGTTGGAAGAAACCCAAGAACTGGAGAGCAAATTCAAATCGGTGCTTCTCAAAAAGTCAAGTTTTTACCAGCTAAAGCACTTAAAGAAATATTTAACAAGTAGTTAAGTTTCGAATTAATTAACAGCCTTTTGCAGAAATGTAATAAGGCTGTTATCTTATGCATAAACTGCATACCTAAATTTCCTTATCAACAATAGTTTTTAAAATCTCTCTAAATATAAGTAAAGACTCACATGGGAGATCTTATGACTAAATTAAAAAAAATAATATCAACATTTTTGTTAAATCTAATTTTTTTATTATGTTTAACAAATGTGGGTAGTGCGGAGACAACAGTTTCTGCCGAAGTACAATATATCTTTAATACATTTTCATTTTTAGTATGTGGATTTTTAGTTATGTGGATGGCGGCAGGTTTTTGTATGCTAGAGTCAGGATTGGTGACCACTAAAAGTGTTTCAACGATTGTTGCAAAAAATATTGGGAAATTTTCGATTGTAGCAATAGTTTTCTATTTAGGTGGTTATAATTTAGCATATGAAATACCAGAGGGTGGTTTTATTGGTTCGTTTACACCTTGGACATTAAACAATTCAATAGAGCAAGGTTATTCAGGAAGTTCGGATTGGTATTTTCAAATGTTATTTGTTGCAGCAACTTGCTCAATTGTTTCAGGAGCTGTAGCAGAGAGAATTAAAATATGGCCGTTCTTTATATTTTCAATAATTTTAGGTGGTTTTATTTATCCAATCTCTATGGGTTGGCAATGGGGTGGTGGATGGTTAGCAACAATTGGCTTTTCTGACTTTGCTGGATCTACATTAGTCCACGCTTGTGGTGGAGCGGCAGCATTAGCTGGTGTTATTTTAGTTGGACCTCGAAAAGGTAGATTTAGTCCAAAAGGTACAATTAAAACAATGGAACCTTTTGCAGCTTCATCAATTCCTTTAACAGCACTAGGAACATTTATTTTATGGATGGGCTGGTATGGATTTAATGGTGGTTCACAATTAGCATTAGGTACATTTGAAGATGCAAATGCAATGTCTAAAATATTTATGAACACACATTTAGCAGGAGCTGCTGGTTGTGTTACAGCAGCACTAGTTACAAGATTGATTGGTGGAAAAACTGATGTTGTGATGATGTTAAATGGATCACTTGCCGGCTTAGTATCAATTACTGCAGAACCATTGACACCCAGTCCATTGTTTGCAATAGGTATTGGATCAGTTGGGTCTATAGTAATGTACTTTGGAACTCAATGGCTAAACAAATTAAGACTTGATGATGTAGTTGGTGCCATTCCAGTTCATATGTTTTCTGGTATATGGGGAACACTTGTTGTGCCATTAAGTAATGTAAACACAAATTTTTCAACACAATTTATTGGGGTTGTATCTGTTGTGACATTTGCATTCTTATTTTCTTACATAGCCTTTTATGTTTTAAAACAGTTTATTGGTCTAAGAATCTCAGATGAAGCTGAAAGACTTGGAACAGATGTTGCTGAAATAGGAGTAAGAGCTTATGCAATAAGAGATTGAAGAAATAACTTATTCATTATTGGTTATAAAAAAAGCTCTTTAATTGTAGTCTTTTACAATCATTTTTTTTATTATTCTACATAGTTGCATCAATGTTTGGTTTATATATTTTTATTGATAACAATTACTCTTCATATATTTTTTACAATGGCTAGAGGAAGAGGAAAGGAAATTAGAAAGCAAACAAAAATGTTAAAAGAACAAAGTGATTTGTTAAAAAGCAAGAATAAGAAAAAAAGTTAGAACAATAACTACAGTAGTGCCTATTAGCTTTAATTATATATATCAAAAAAATAGTTACTTATTTTCATCCCAAATTTCTTTCCAATTGAAATTGGGTGGTAAACCGTATGTTGAATTAATATTAGTAGTGTGCATTGCTAAAGATGGAATAGGTGAAATACAATATTCTTTTTTATAAATTTCATGTAATTTAAGTTCCATTGGGTGATGTCTTACAGTTGACATTAATTTAAGTTTGGTAAGATGTTTAATGATCATTTTTTTACTTGTTAAAAAAGTAATTAATGTTTCATTAACTGAACGCCAATGTCTCATATTCCCAAAGAATATTTTTGAATCATCAATAGAGGAATATAAATAAGGATAGTCAGCAGGACATAAAAAAATTTCCCGATTTAATTGAGAGCTAATTTTTTCGTATGTAAAAAGCATTTCAGTTATAGCTTCTTTTGTATGAATATAATCATCTTCTAAAAAATAAAATAAATCTGTTTCTTCAGTTTCAGCAATCTGTATAGATTTAAATAAATTTCTCATATTAGAAATCATGTTTTTTGAAATACCCTTTCCTTCAGTGTCTATAGTTTTTATTTGATCGTTAAATTCATTTTCTTGAAGGTTAATAAGTTCTGTTTTTAAATTACTTGCTTTTAAAATTTGATCAATTCTAATCAAGCTTTCTTTGTTTGATTTGTCATCGGTAATAATAATCTTAATATCAACATCTTCAAAAAATTCTTTTGCAGCTTCACAGGATTTAACGATTGATTTTATAGTCCTTAGAGTGTATTCAATTTTAGGTAAATCAAATATTCGCTTTTTATTTTGATCTAACATAACTTTACTGCTGTCAACATCGCCAAATGTATAAGATCTAATTATAATAGTTAGACTTTTTACTTTTCTTGTAATCTCAGTTTTTCCAAGTGGTATGGTTATTGATTGTTTTCCACCTTCACTTAAATTTTGATTTGCCTCTAGATCTTTATAAGGAATATGTAAATTAGACTGATCTATTACTTCATATCCAAATTTTCTAATCAATTTAATAAAAAACTTATCTAAAAAAGACTTTTTTTGGTTGCCTGGCTTATTTTTCATATATTCAAATAATATTGTATTTTATTACTTTTTAACTTAAAAAATTAATAAAATGAATATTAAATCATCTTCTGAATTAGTACAAACTGCACTTATGGAAATAAAGACTATTTCTGCACAAGAAGCATTTAAACTGTCTAATGATGGTAAATGTAACTTAATTGATATCAGGGAAAAAGGTGAACTAGACAAAACAGGAAGAATTGAAAACTCAAATCATATACCAAGAGGAATGTTGGAATTTTGGCTAGACCCACAAGGTCCTTATTTTAAAAATGGCAAACTTGACATGAACAAAGAAATGGTTCTGTTTTGTGCTGGTGGATTGAGGTCAGCACTTGCAGCTAAAGCATTAAAAGAAATGGGTTTTGATAATGTTTCTCATATTGATGGTGGTTTTGCAGCAATAAGTCAAAGTGATTTTAAAATAGTTTAAACTATTTATTATATTCATCTAAAGCAAATTCTAATCTATCTTGTCCCCAAAATATTTTATTATTAATGGCAAATGTAGGGGCTCCAAAAATTTCTTTATCATGAGCTTCTTGGGTGACATCCTTTAATTCATTTTTTATCTTATAATCTTTAATACCCAAAAAAAATAAATCTAAATCAATATTACTTTTTTTAAGAAGAGGTTTTAAAATCTTATCAATAGAAGTGTCCAAGTTGTTTTTCCAGTAAGCATCAAATATTATATCTAGATATAAATCTTTAAGATCAGTATTAATAAATAAATAACCACGCATAATATTTAAAGAATTTATAGGAAATTTAGAATTCCAAACGAAATCAAAATTATTTTTCTTAGCAATTAAAGTACAGTCATTTACCATATGTTTTAGCTTGGGTTTAATAAAAGCTGGAGCGGTTATTCCCTGTAAATTATGAAGGCCACCAACAAAAATTGGCTTATAATTAAAAACAATTTTATTATTTGTTTGTATAACTTTTATTTTTTTATGGGCTAAGTAGGAGTAGGGGCTAATAAAATCAAAATAAAAATCTATTGATTTACTCATAAAGATTTATTCTTTTTGCATAAAATATTCTTATTATCCAATATACAGTTAACCCAATGGGCCCAATCAAATATATTATTATAAGTGGCAATGACACAAGAAATTTATTCATACCAAACATTTGTGAATCTTTAATAATCCAACCACCACAAAACAAATTCATAGCTAAAAAATGAACCCAAAATAAAATTAAAAATGATTGATTTTCAAATAAATTATAAACCTCCCTCAATCCTAAATAAAGTTTAAAATTTTGTAAAAAATCATAACCATCTAAGTAGGCCAGATAGAGCAAATAAGTATAAGCCAAACTTAAAATAAAGATTGGAAATATCGAAGCTATAAATACCCTGCATATCTGAGATTTTGGAAAAACTACCAATACAAACCAAAAGGGTAGAACACCAAGATTTAACCAAAGGTAAATCATTTCCACAGTGAAGAATGTATAAATTTGTTCAATCATTTATAGTGTATTATATTATAAGATAGCATGATTCCCATGAGAAATAAAAAAAAAACATTAGAAGTTACCATGGAAGAAATGCGTAATTTTTCTTTTGCTTATATTGAAAAATATGCGCCATCCAAGCAACAGTTAAGAACCTATCTATTAAAAAAATACCTTAAAGCAAATGTGCCCAATATTAAAAAACAAGATATCACCGACCTTATTGATATCGTTTTACCTGACCTTGAAAAAAGCAAATTTATTAGTGATAAATTTTATTCTGAGAGTAAGACACGAAGTTTAATTCAAAAAGGTAGTTCTATAAATAAGATTAGATATTATCTTATGGGAAAGGGTATAAACGAAACATATATCAAAGAATCAATTGAGAAGATAAAAGAGGATAACTCTGATCAAGATTTCTTCTCTGGTATAAAAATTTGTAAGAAAAAAAGAATAGGACCTGCAAGAGCGGAAGATAATAGACCTTTATTTTATAAAAAAGATATCTCACTCCTTGCAAGGAATGGCTTTGATTTTCAAACATCAAAGAGAATAATGGATATTGACCAATCAGAATATATAAAAATTATCAAACTACTTTGATTTCTTTTTCTTATTTTTTTCTAGGTGATTAACAACATTTTTTATA
>Ga0307986_10002611_pt1 | contig 12838 bp, 19 predicted proteins | sample EllFjometageno82_FD_203170 | JGI IMG/M metagenome (GOLD analysis project Ga0307986, IMG submission 203170) | Marine microbial communities from Ellis Fjord, Antarctic Ocean - #82 | ecosystem: Environmental > Aquatic > Marine > Unclassified | place: Southern Ocean | collected 2014-10-09
ATTAGGCCAGCAACTACTGATGAATCTACTCCACCGGACATAGCAACTACTACTTTTGTTTCTTTGGGTGACTTTTTGATCCCTAGCGAATTAATCATGAGCTGATATATATTATATATAGAGAACTTTTTCCATGATCCATTTTGATTTCATACCAGGCGATTATGTCACTAACCCATTAGAAAAAGATTGGGGCATAGGTCAAGTTCAGTCAATAATTAAAAATAAAATTACTGTAAATTTTCAAAATCAAGGAAAACAAGTTATAAACGGTGAAATAATATCTTTAGAAAAAATAAAAAATGAACAAAAATGAATTGAAAAAAGTTGCAGAGGGTTTAATTGAAACTTTTAATATTGCAGGACATGAATCTGTGGAGCTTTATAGCAAGGGGTTAAAAATTGAAATTAAAGAAGACGGTTCACCCGTCAGCAACGGCGACTTGAGAGCTAATGAGCTTATTACGAATAGAATTTTAGAACTCACACCTAATATACCTATTGTGTCTGAAGAAACGGTGGACCTAAAAATTAAAAATAAAGAAAAAATATTTTGGCTTGTTGATCCAATTGACGGAACAAAAGAATATATAGCTGGAAAAGATGAGTACACATTAAATGCAGCACTAATTATTGATAAAATTCCAAGTATAGGCTTGGTGGGAGCACCCAAAAAAAAACAACTTTTTTATTCTTATGGGGGTGGCGATAGTTATTTAATTGAAAATGATAAAAAAATTAAAAATAATTGTTCAAAAAAAACCTCTAAAGGAGAAATTGTAGCGCTTGCTAGTTCTGCCAATCCTTCAGAAGAAATTATGAAAGAATTAAAAAAATATAATGTAACCTCAGTTGTTAAGATGGCTAGTTCATATAAGTTTTGTGTAATAGCTAATGGTGAATACGATATATATGCAGCTAAAGAGAGAGCTAATGAGTGGGACTATGCTGCTGGTCATGCTGTAGCAGAGCATGCTGGTGCAATTATCAAGACCTTAGAGGGAGGTTCATTTGACTATGGAAAAGAGAATTATGCAAATCCAAGTATATTAATGAGAAGAGCTCAAAATTTAAATGATTAAGACTATTTTAATTATTATAATTTCAGTAACTTTATTTGGGTGGTTTTTTTTTATTATTGTTAGAAATGCATTAAAAAGAAAGTTAGATATTCTTGTTGAACAAGAAAAAAAAAAATTAAATAATTCGAAGTAATTTATTAAATTCTTCTAAAGGTAGACCCAAAACTCTTTTAGATAGTTCGAAGCTAAAACCGTTTCTTGCTAAAATTCCCATATCTTTTTTGTAAAATAGCTCTCTATTTGCTCCTGGTCGTAGCGCTCCTATTCTTCTTCTTTTACAAAGTTTAAGAGCAGACACAAAATCAGGCTCTATAGTGTCTTCCTTAATTTTATCTATACTACTTTTAATGTAATTATTTCCAATTCCTTTATTCCTCAACGACTGATTAATTTTGTTCAAAGAGTAACCACGTCTCAAAAATATTCTAGCTTTGGAGTCAGAATATAATTCATCATTTATTATTCTATTTTTTTCAAGATTTTCTAGTATTTCATCTATAATTTCTGAGACTTCCCTTTTAGACTTTGTGCCTTTAATTTTTGTTAAGTATTTTTTTAAAAGATGTACTTTTAACTGCTGCTTTGAGGGACTGTATTTTTCTAGGTAAGCAAATGCTAAGTCCTTTAAATTTGTTGTAAGATCTTCAAAATCTTTTTTATTTGATGTGGGATTCATTTAGTTAATATACTATATTATTTTTAATGATAAATACTCTTGAGAACTTATTAACTTTTGAAAACATTTACATGTTTGCTAACTGGGGTGTTGTTCCTTTTTGGTTGCTATTAGTGTTTATACCCAATCATAATATTACAAAATTTTTTTGCCATTCTGTTATTGCGCCTTTACTATTAGCCATTGCCTATGCTTTTGTGGCTCGCCAAATTATTTTGGAGGGAAACATGCTTGAGGGGTTTAAGCTTTACATGGGTTTAGATAACTTAAGTGAGGTATATTTAAATGAATCTTTGAGATTGGTCTTCTGGCTACATTTTCTTGCCATAAGTTTATTCATTGGGGCATGGATCGCTAGAGACTGCCAAAGATATATAGTGCCAAAAATTTTATCTATTCCATGTATTGTAATAACTTATTTTGCCGGACCTTTAGGAATAGTAGTTTATTGGTTTGTCAGAATATTTTATGCAAAAAAAATTAATTTCGATGAGTAAAACTATTGATTTTTATTTTGATTTTGTAAGCCCTTATACTTTTATTTCTTTTCAGCAGATTAAAACAATTAGATTTAAACAAAATTTTAAGTTTAGTTTAAAACCAATATTACTTGGTGGTCTTCATAATTTGCATAAAATCACAGCTCCTGCTTTTGTGCCTGCTAAAGCTAGATTCATGATTAGAGACTGTAAGATGGTTTGTGAAAAGTATAAGATTAGTTTTAAATTCAATTCTTATTTTCCAATAAAAACAGTAAACCTTATGAGGGGCGTCTTAATTGCCGAAGAAGACGGTATAGCTAATGAATACATTGACAAAATTTTTGAAGCACTTTGGGTAAGCGGTCTTAATTTAAATGATCAGGCAATTATTGATAAGGTTTTAAAAAATTTAGGCATAAACCCTAAAACGTTTGCATTAAGATTATTAAATCAAAACATAAAAGATGAACTGAAAAAAAAAACACAAGCAGCCTTTGATAAAGGAATTTTTGGCGCTCCAACTTTTTACGTTAATAATAAAGTATTTTGGGGTCAAGATAGACTGGAGTTTGCTTTAGGTGAATCTTTAAAATAATTATTTTTTTTCTTTCACAACTATTTCAAGGCCACATTTTTTTAAAGCATCAAATCCACCTTTAACATGCGCAACATTTTTAAAGCCCATGTCTACAAGCGACTTGGTGGATAACGCGGACCTCATACCGAGGGCACAGAATAAAATCATTTTTTTTGATGGGTCAAATTTATTTTCTTTATAATAAGAACTTTCTGGATCTAGCCAAAATTCTAACATACCTCTTGGAATATGTTTTGAATTTTTAACTGTTCCTTCTTTCCAAAGTTCTCTTATGTCTCTAACATCAATTAAGGTACATTCGTTGCTATCAGTCATTAATTTAACTTTAGACGGATCAAGAGTCTCGATCACTTGATTTGCTTCGTCAACAAGGTCTTGGGATGATTTTATATTCATGATATTGAATTATAAATTATTAATTATTAATTATTATAAAAAAAATTGTTATTAAATGAAAGAAATTAAACAACATAAAACTAACAATCCTCTAAAAAAATTATTTATCAAAATATGTAGATTAATGGGCTATGAAATTATTGACCAAAATAATTTTTATATACCTACCTCTGGCAAAAACATGGGTGAAACTTTAAGTAAGCCTGGTTTAAAGTCAATTAATTTACCTCTTGGAGAAGTTCGTATTACTAGAAAAGTAAGGGCTTTAGACATTATAATTAGATCTTGCGCCAGTATTAATATGCTCACTCAAAACAAGCAAAGAATTTTTGAAAAAGATAAAATCGATTACACTCTTAGATCAATCAATTCTATTTTACGAAGCGTGAATTACGCTAAAAAATACCATTCAAACATAGACATTAAAATTACTGTAATAGACCATAATTCTAGTGATGAAAACTTAAGAGAAATAACAGACTTGCTTAAAAAATCTTCTTTGCCATTTAAATTATTAAATTTAGATCTTGCTGAATTTGAGGCAAGAATAAAAAAAACCAATGAAAAAAATGAAACGGTTACTCCAAATCAAATATCTAACATGTCAAATATTTACAAATCTTTACTGCAGTCAAAAAAATCAAATGATTTAATCTACTTTGTAGAAGATGATTACATACATGAAATAGATAGCATCACTGAAATGCTTTTTACCTATGAAAGAATAACCTCATTAACCAATAAAGAAATTATAATTTGTCCAACGGATTACCCTTATCTTTATACTCAGGCAGAAAGTACTAAGATTTACTTGGGAGAAAAATACCACTGGAGAAAAATCAATGAAACACTTTGTACTTTTTTAACCAGTAAACAAATTGTAGATAAACATTGGGAAAAATTCTTAAGCATGTGTACTTTTGAACACTACCCTTTTGAGTCTCCTCTTCATGAAATTTATAAAGAAGAACTGTGCATATCGCCCATCCCCTCAATTGCGATACATTGCACTAATATAAATTCAATTTTCGGTTTATCTCCCAATAAAAATTGGAAAAGAATTTGGAATGAAAATAAAGTTTAAAAAAAAGCCCAATTTCTCAGGCTTCTTTTTTTAAGGGGTATTTTTTAAAAATACTTTTTAGTCTCTAATTGAGTAAGCAGCTACTCCTATCTCCGCTTTATCAGTACCGAGCTTTTCTGCCGCCTTACTTATTCTTAGACCAGTAGTTTCTTTCATTGCTCTAAATACACCATATGAAAACACAAAACTAAAAGTACAAATTGAAACAGTTCCTAAGAACTGCGTTCCAAAAGAAGTATCCGGATTGGTAAATGGTACAACTAATGTTCCAAAGATACCTGAAAATAAGTGCACTGGGATCGCACCTACAACATCATCTAATCTTAAACGTTCTAACAATTTCGTTCCAAAGTACATTATTACACTTCCAACAGAACCAATCAGCATTGCTGTTATCGGAGTAGGTGTTAACGGTTCTGCTGTGATCGCAACTAAACCAGCTAGTGCACCATTTAACATCATTATGATATCAGTTTTGCCTCCAATTAAACGTGTAAGAACTGCTCCTGTCACTACGCCTGCCGCTCCAGCAAGATGTGTATTAACAGCAATTTTAGCAATTGCATTCACATCATCAAATGTCCCCATGGCAAGTTGACTAAAGCCATTAAAACCAAACCAACCAAACCAAAGTAAAAAAGTTCCAAGAGTTACTAATGGAATACTAGAAGCTGCAAACGGTATCATTGATTTCTTTTCACCTCTGACGCCAAATCTTCCATCTCTAGCTCCTAAAACAATTACTCCAGCTAACGCGGCAGCACCACCACATGCATGCACTAATGTAGAGCCAGCAAAATCAGAAAAACCAGCAACAGACAACCAACCACCGCCCCACTGCCAACCCATTGAAATTGGGTAAATAAATCCAGCCATGATTGCTGCAAAAAAAAAGAATGGCCAAATTTTTATTCTTTCGGCAACTGCTCCAGATACAATAGAAACTGTGGCGCATACAAACATAGTTTGATAAAACCAGTCTGAATAGCCTGAATAACCAGTCTCTACATTCGATGTGTCTGTCCAAATTGAAAATGAACCTATAAATCCACCTTCTGGAATATCGTATGCTAGGTTATAACCAACTAAAAAAAAAACAATTGATCCAATTGCAAATTTTCCAATATTCTTAGCTGCTATCGATGACACACTCTTCGTAGTTACCAAGCCACTCTCAAGCATGCAAAAGCCTGCGGCCATGAAAGCTACTAAAACTCCACCTAAATAAAAACCTAATGAATTGAATATATATTGACCTTCTTGAGACATTGTTGTCGCTGCAAAGCTTAAATTTGTGAATGATAAAAGAAACACAAAACTACACAGTATTAAAAAAAATACTTTTTTCATTAATCTCCTTAATTTATTTATTCTCTGTTAAATTAAATTTATTTTAGGAGTGGGTTTATGACTAAGGGCAATTAATCATCTTAGCTATTCTTAAAAAACAATGTGTTTAGCGTATTAAAGGTATGTAAATTTTTAATAGCTCCCATAATATGGGAGCTACTAAGTAAATAATGTCTATTTGTTAAACATTTCTTTTAAGCTTTTAGCAGGTAAAAACTTAACTTTTTGAGACGCTGAAATTTGAATAGATTCACCTGTTCTTGGGTTTCTACCAACTCTAGCTTTTCTTTTTGCTACTTTATAAGTACCAAAACCAGCTATTTTCACCGTTTCGTCATTTTTTAACTCATTTAAGATAATAGTCGTAATTGAATCAAAAGTTCTCTCAGCATCAGCCTTACTTTGACCCAATGTTGTTGAGATTTTTGCTACTAGTTGTTTTTTGTTCATATATTTAGCTCTTTTTTGATTATATTTTTTAATTTGTACAATTATGCTTATAAATCAACACTTTTTTTAGTGTTTTATGATTAATAAACAACAATATGTAGTATGGCTAATAAGTGTCTATTTTATTGATGTTTTTAATGATTAAAAATGGCTTAAAATGCTCCAATATCCTTAAGATCATTAAATGTTGTAAAAAACATTAAAGAAAACAATAAAAAAAGACCGATTCGAAAAAAACCTTCTTGTGTCTTTTGTTTTAGAGGTCTGCCTAGTAACTTTTCAAAAGCATAAAACATTAAATGACCGCCGTCCAACATAGGAATTGGAAAGAGGTTGATGAAACCGAGGCTTATAGAAATATAGGCAGTTATTGTTAAAAAGGCGACAATTCCATATTGAGCAACTTGACCTGTAATTTTAGCTATTTTTATTGGTCCTCCTAACTGAGAAGTATCACCACTTCCTTTGAGCAAGGACACTATGAAATCTAGTGAACTGGTAGTTACAAACCATGTCTCTTTAACTGCATAATAAAGGGCCTTTGTTGGCCCTAATTTTTCTTTATTGAACTCATCATAAAGAGGAACAATTTTAATACCTAAAACTTTTTTTTTAATCTCGTTACCTAGAGAATCTTTAGCATTAATTGTTTTAGGTGTAACGTTAAAAAAAATTTCATTATCATTTCTTAAAACAGATAGAGTTATTTCCTCATCTGTAGAAGTGTTAATGTATGCAGAAATATCCATGATACTCTTAACTTTATTTTTGTTAATAGAATAGATGACATCATCTTTTTGAAGGCCCACACTTGAAGCAGGAGAATTTTCTTGAACTTCGTGAATTTTAGCAGGAGTGAAATCTTTTCCAGCAAATATATATATAAATGTAAAAATAACTATTGCTAACAAAAAGTTAGCAAAAGGTCCTGCAGCTACAACTAAAGACCTTTGATAAATAGGTTTTACAACAAATAATTTTTTTTGATCTTCTGAACTATATTGATTTAATAGTTCCTGTTGTTCAGCTTGACTAAAAACGTTTCGATCCCCAAAAAACTTAACGTAACCACCAAGTGGAATTAAACAAAATTTCCACCTTGTTCCTGACTTGTCATTAAAACCAAAAAGTTCTTTGCCAAAACCAATGGAAAAATCTGTTACACCGACTCCAAATTTTTTTGCAAAATAATAATGTCCATACTCATGAATAAATACGACTAAGGTTATTAATACTAAAAAAGGTAAAATGAATGCTGTAACATTCATTAAAGAAGTAAGAATTAATGTTATAAAATCCATTTAATTAGAACTTCCACTCACTAACTTTGCTAAAAATAAAATTTCTAAAAGCCATTAATCTTGCATTGGTTTTTAAGGACGCAGGGTAAACAAAATGAGTTTCAGTTGGTTTACCGGATTCTTCAGGTAAAACTTTTATTAAATTAGGAATGTTATGAGTAATGTAATCTGGCAAAGCTGCAAGACCAACTCCACTTTGAACGGCTAATAGTAATCCATATACGCTATTTACTTTCATCACTGATTTTCTTTTTTTTCCTTCTTTGGCACCAAGTTTTAAAACCCAGTCAGGACTATAAACTGGTGATGGAGCTCCTTTACCATAAGTAATAAACTTATGTTTGTCTAAATCTTTTAAAATTTTTGGATAACCATTTTTTTCTAAATATTCATTTGAACCATAAATATGGTAGTTAAAATTAACAAACTTTTTTTGAATCAAATTTAATTGTTTTGGTCTTCTCATTCTAATGGCTACATCGGCTTCACGTGTGCTTAGATCAAGTTCCCTGTCATCAAATATTAATTCTACTTCTATTTCAGGATGTAGATCCATAAACTCTTTAATTCTTGGGGTGAGCCAAGTTGTACCAAAACTTACAACGGTAGTTACAGTCAATTTTCCTTTTAGTTTATCTTTCTCGTCACTGAAAGTTGCTTCAACGTCTTTTAATTTTGCAATAACTTCATGTGCTGTTTGAAAAAGGTATTTTCCATTGTCTGTTAAAACTAAACCTCTAGCATGTCTTTCAAAAAGTTTTATTTTAAGTTCGTGTTCTAAGGATTGAATTTGTCTACTAATAGCTGATTGGCTTAAATTCAGTACAGTTGCAGCTTTTGTAAAGCTACTAGCTTCTGCAACGGTATGAAAAATCTTTAATTTATCCCAGTCCATAAGGCTAGATTTTATATCTATTTGTTTGGATTTACTACTGCTCTTCCAAAAAATTCACTTTTTAGAAGTTTAGGATAGGTTTCTAAGAGTTCTGTAAATGATAGTTCTTTAGTAAAACTTTTTAATTTATCAAAATCAATTAGTTTAGAGGCCTCATTCCAAATAAACTCTCTACGGTTTAAAGAGGCTCCTGAAGAATCTATCCCCCAAAGTTTTACACCTCTGATAATAAAAGGCATTACCGTAGTGTTAATTTTTATTCCGCCAGCATTACCACATGCTGCGACTATCCCACCAGGTTTTGTCTGAGCAAATATTTTTGTTAACGCAGCACCTCCAACAGTATCGACTACACCATCCCAGACAGCTTTCTCTAATAGTTTACTCTCACCTTCAAATTCTTTTCTATCAATAATATTTTTTGCTCCTAAATTTTTTAAGTAGTCATTTTTATCTTTTTTTCCAGTAACAGCATGAACGTCATAACCCATTTTTGATAATATCATCACTGCTATGCTGCCTACTCCACCTGTAGCTCCAGTAACTAAAACATCTTTAACTTTTTCTCCCATCAATAATTCTTCTCTTGCTTTTACTGCGAAAGAACAAAGTAGAGCAGTGAACCCTGCCGTTCCCAACATCATTGCTTGATGATTACTAATATTTGCTGGAGCTTTTATTAAAAAATTGGAATTCACTTTTGCGTATTGAGAAAATCCTCCAAAGAATGCTTCTCCTACTCTAAATCCTGTTAAAATAACTCTGTCGCCTGATTTAAAATTTGTGTCTTCACTTTCAACAACACTACCTGAAAAATCTATACCCGGTACAAATGGAAAGTTTCTAACAATTCTTCCTCCATCTTTAAGTATCATGGCATCTTTATAGTTTAAACTTGAGTAATCTACTTTAACTAAAACATTTCCATCTTTCAAAGCACTAGTGTCGAGCTCTTGAACGCTTCTGGTAAAATTTTCATTCTGATTGTCAATTATTAAGGCTTTAAATTTATTTGTCATATTTTTATTTACTAATGAGTCTTAAGTACCTATTTTGATGTGAAAGATCTTCTTTGAAACTGCCTAAAAAATAATTTGTTATTGTTGTCGCTCTCTCTTTCTTAATGCCCCGCATTGTCATGCATTGATGAGCTGCATCAATTGTTACAGCAACACCTTTAGCATCTAAACCTACCATCAAAGTTTTTGCTATTTGCATAGTAAGTCTTTCTTGAGTTTGTAATCTTTTTGAGAATATATCAACTGTTCTTGCTAACTTACTTAATCCCACAACTTTATTTTTAGGAATATAAGCAACATGGGCTACACCAATTATTGGTGCCATGTGGTGCTCGCAGTGACTTTCTAGTGAAATATTTTTTTCTACAACCATGTCATCATACCCATCAACATCACCAAAAGTTTTTTTAAGTTCTTCCGCTGGATCTTGATTGTAACCTTTGAAATATTCTTTAAATGCTTTAACAACTCTTTTAGGCGTTTCAAGCAGCCCTTCTCTGTTTGGGTCTTCTCCGATCCACTTTAATACAGTTTTAAAAGCTTCTTCAGCTTGAAGATCGGTGATTTGATCTTTATTTAATCCGGATTTATCTGTGTCTTTTACTAGTTTCATAATAAGAAATCATTTTTACAGCACATAAAATACTAAAGCAAATTGCTATTTTGTCCTTTTTTCATTATTTTACGTAAATGTTTAGAAAACGAAAAAATATATTTGAGGTAGAAGAAGGAATATTTTTATCTCCAAAATTTGACGGCAAAGGTTTGGTACCAGTTATAACTACAGACTTTAAAAATGGCGATGTATTGATGCATGGATACATGAACAAAATAGCTTTTAAAAAAACTATAGAAACTAAAGAAGCTCATTACTGGAGTAGGTCCCGTAGAGCTTTATGGCACAAAGGAAAAACTAGTGGCTTTGTTCAGAAAGTTGTTGAGATAAGAATAGATGACGATCAAGATGCTATTTGGATGAAAGTTAACATTGGTAAAGGTGCGAGCTGTCATGTAGGTTACATTTCTTGCTTCTACAGATCAATACCGCTCGGCAAAATTAAAGATTCTAGAAAAATTGAAATGAAATTTAAAGAAAAAAAGAAAAAATTTGATCCGGATAAAGTTTATAAAGGACAACCTAATCCTACAAAACTATGAGTCAATTAAAAATCTTAGCTCCTTTTGGACCTAGAATAGCTAGGTTAAAATTTCCTCAATTGTTAATTAAAAATATTAATCTAGAAGTTGAAAGAATCGTAAAAGAAAAAAAACTAGTTAAAAAATATGATTATTCAAAAAATCTTGTTGGACAAGTAAAGCAAGAAATACAACTACCCTCTATTTTTATTAAAAAAAACATTTATAAACATATAAGCAGTTCAATTAAAGAGTATGTCAAAATTAGTACTGGAAAATTAACAAAAAAAATTAAAATTATAAATTTTTGGGTAGTTAGACAATATGCACACGATTATAATCCGGTACATTATCACGATGGGCATGTATCTGGTGTTGGATATTTAAAATTACCCAAGCTGCTTAATAAAGATAAAAAAAAATTAAAAACTAATGGTTCAATTGACTTTATCAACGGAAGTAAAATGTTTTTAAGCAACAGTGTTTTTAATCATAATCCTAGAGTAGGAGATGCAATTTTGTTTCCAAATTACCTAATGCATACAGCATATCCCTTTACAGTCGAAGGTGAACGAAGATCATTTTCTTTTAATGTGGAAATAGATTCAAATATTGCTAATGTGTTTCATAAATGAGTGATCAAATACAAAAAAATGTCTTTGGGGAGCCTCTAGAAGACTGCTCCCATGATCCAGTTACTGGTTGGTATAGAGATGGCTGTTGTAATAGTGATGATAATGATAGTGGCTTTCACACAGTTTGTGCAAAAGTTACTGATAAATTTTTACTTTGGATGAAAGAAGCAGGTAACGATTTAATAACTCCTCATCCAGAATTTGGGTTTTTAGGTCTAAAGGATGGTGATTCTTGGTGCGTTTGCGCAACATGGTATGCTAGGGCTGTAAAAGAAGATTCGGCGTGTTTAATTTATTTGAAAAAAACAAATATTAAGACTTTAAAATTAATTCCAATTGAAAAATTAAAGAAACACGCTTTAGATTTATCTTAATTATTATTAATTACTTCTTTTAATTCTTCGTATTCTTCGCAATTACAGTCTTTTAATACGGCCAATCTTTCTTTGGCTAAGTCTATCCTTTGAGTCTTCACGTACAATTCACCTAGATATTCGTTTATGCCATTGTGATTAGGATTAATTTTTAAACCTTGAAGATAATATTTTTCTGCCCGTTCGTACTTTCCTGCTTTTCTAGAAGTAAAACCAAGATAATTTAATATATCAGGATTTGTACTCTCTAATTTATGGGCTTTTAGAAGATGTTTATAAGCTGCATTATATCGTTTTATAGCTAATTCGTTTTTACCTTTTAATTCTAGTTTTTTTCCACGTTTTACTAATTTTTGAGCAGACTTAAATTGGTCTAAATAATTATCAGAATCTGAACTTGAACTTGAACTTGAACTTGCACCTGATCCACCACCACTACTCGCTGCAAATGAAACTTGTGTTAATAAACAAAATGAAATGACGTAAATAAATTTTTTAATCATATTATGCAATTGACGATCTTCCTCCATCTATTCCTATTATTTGACCTGTTACCCATGAACTTTCTTCGCTAATTAAAAATTTAGCAATTGAGGAGAAATCTGACCCCTCGCCTAATCTTTTTAAAGGGTGAAGTTTAGCAATACCTTCAGCAATTTTTTCATTCTTGAGTAAAAATTCTCCCATTTTAGATTTACTTAGACTTGGTGCTATACAATTTATTCGTACATTTGGTGCAAACTCTGCAGCTAATGCAACTGTTAATCCTTCGACAGCTGCCTTAGCAGAAGAAATAATGCTATGATTAGTAAAACCTTTTTGTGCAGCAACAGTGGAGAATAAAACAATTGCACCTTGATTTTCTTTTAATTTTTCATAAGTAGCTCTAATTATTTCAGTAGCGGGAATCAAATTTAAACTAAAACAATCTATAAAGTCTTTTTTTTTAGAAAGTTTTAAAGGCTTCAAGTCTATAGAACCGACACAATAAGCTAATCCGTTTATTGGTGTATCGCTTAAATCACTAATAATTTTTTCTGAAAAATTTTCTTCCAAAACATCACAGGGTGTAAAGGTAGAATCAAGTTCTGATGCTAAAGCTGATAAGCCAGATTCGTCTCTACCTACCAAATGTACTTGCCCACCGTCGTGAACTATTTTTTTTGCTAGAGCAGAACCAATTGACCCAGTAGCTCCTAGAATGAGTTTTTTCATATTCTACATATATCACAGAAAAAGCCTGTTCTTAGGGCATCTATTGTCACGTATATATTTAAGGAGCATAAGATATGCTTAATTTATGAAGCTTTTTTTAATTTTGGGTAACCAGTTATTTGATCCTAAATACTTAAAAAACTA
>Ga0307986_10002612_pt1 | contig 12838 bp, 13 predicted proteins | sample EllFjometageno82_FD_203170 | JGI IMG/M metagenome (GOLD analysis project Ga0307986, IMG submission 203170) | Marine microbial communities from Ellis Fjord, Antarctic Ocean - #82 | ecosystem: Environmental > Aquatic > Marine > Unclassified | place: Southern Ocean | collected 2014-10-09
TTTTTTTTTTATCTAGATGGTGTTTAATATTTTCTTTTAATTTATAACCAGCATGATCAGATGATAAAAATATTTTTTTCAAACTAGTTAAACTTATAATCTAAAACACATGCAACCAAGTGAATTCTATTTTCTTCACCACCATTAAAAGCATTATGGTATTTTGTATTATTAGTAATCCAAACAGATCCATCTGCGGGCATATGTTTTGCTACATGATCTACTACCATGATAGCACCAGGGTTAGTGATTATTGGTATATGTAATCTTGGTTCTGGATCTCTATGCCAACTCAATGTGGATCTTGGTTCTTTTAGCAAAATTCTAACTCTGCCTAATTTATATTTTTCAGAAAGAACATCAAAGACTTCTTTAAAATAAGTATTTTCATAATCTTTTATAAACTCAGAGTAAGCAGATTCATCAACAGTGACATCTCTTGAAACTTCTTTTCCAGATTTATCAGGCTTTGTCCAATAAACACCTCTAGCTTTGCTTCCCTTGACTGAATCTGGATCTCCAGGGATTTGTGTTAGGGAAATGGCTCCAAAATGAGCTATACCCCCACCATCTTCAAATTTTTTAGTTTGAACAATCTGATTATATGATTCTTGTAATTTATTAATATCAAATTTAATATTTTGCTTTTGAAAGTCACTAAAATCTAAAATTTTTTCTTCTTTTTTAAGATCTAGGTTTACAATATTTTTATTATCTATAGTCATGCAGATTGTTTTTTACTCAATTTAATATATATTTGTATAATACATTTGTCGCATTTTAAAATAAATTAAAAACATGATTACAGGTAATTATCCCAACTTAAGACTAAGAAGAAGTCGAAAAAACGACTGGTCTAGAAGGTTAATTCAAGAAAATAGCCTTTCAGCAAGTGATTTTATATTACCTATATTTTTGATAGACGGAAAAAATACAAAACAATCAATTAAAACAATGCCTGATGTTTATAGATATACAATAGACAAATTGGGGATCATTGTTGATAAAGCAATCAATAATAAAATACCCATGGTTGCGTTATTCCCTTATACCAAAAAAACATTAAAAAATGAAATTGGAACAGAGGCTCTAAATGAAGACAACCTCGTTTGTAAGGCAATTCAATATATTAAAAAAAGATACAAAAATGAGATAGGTATTATGTGTGATGTAGCTTTAGATCCATATACATCACATGGTCATGACGGTTTGGTAAAATCTGGTTACGTTCTAAATGATGAAACTATCAAAGTTTTAATTGATCAATCATTACTCCAAGCTAAAATGGGATGCGATGTACTAGCACCTTCAGATATGATGGATGGAAGAATTGGTAAAATTAGAAAAGCATTAGACAATGAGGGACATCAAATGGTTCAATTACTCTCTTATGCAGTAAAATATGCTTCAAGTTTTTATGGTCCATTTAGAGATGCTGTAGGATCAAAAGGTTTATTAAAAAGTGATAAAAAAAACTATCAAATGGATTATAGAAATAGTGATGAGGCTCTAAGAGAGGTTTCACTAGATATTAAAGAGGGTGCAGATATGGTCATGGTAAAGCCAGGCATGCCCTATTTGGATATAATCAAATTAGTAAAAGATAATTTTAAAATCCCAGTTTTAGCATATCAAGTATCAGGTGAATATAGCATTTTAAGCAATAGTATTAAAAATGGATTAATTGATAAAAGTGCAATTTTGGAAAGTTTAATTTCCTTTAAAAGAGCTGGGGCAAATTCTATTGTTAGTTATTATGCTGATAGAGTTGACATTTTATTAAAATAGTTATTTTAATAAATTTACAAAGTGTAACCGTGAGCTTGGATAATTAATATTATTAGGCCTTAGAATACTTTTTTCAAGATAATCACTAACTAAATTAAGTCCTTTTAATAAATTTTTTAAATCTATACTTTTATTGCTTTTTTCAATCAAAAAATTTGGTACAATTTTTTTTTCTGTGTTAGATTTTACAAAATAATTAACCTGTTCATCAACAATTTCTTTTTCAACAATATTACTTAGTTCTAAGTCATAACCTAAAAGTTTAAGTAACTCTAATTCCCAAAAAATATATTCTTTAATCCAATTATCAAAATTTAAAAGATTAAAAAAATCGTTAATTAAATTAAAAATTTTAATATTTGATTGTGATTCAGCTGTTAATAATTTCACAAGATTCATAGCTGAGGCTATACATGATAACTTTTGACTGTGGTCAAAATACAACGGGGTTTGAGCTTTTAATATTTCAATTTTAAAATATCCAATTCTAGAGACACTTTTAGCATTATAATTTAGGTGAATCTTATTTCCAATTTGTAAATAATTCTTAATTTTTTTTGATGTACCACCAAATATTATGCCAGAAGTTTTGCCATGATTTTCAGTAAAAAACTCTGCTATTATAGAATTTTCACTATAACGATTTTTCGATATTAAATACCCTGCATCATCCCAATTCATTTTAAATTAATGCTTTCTAAGCACAATGTTGCAGCGTTTTGCTCAGCTTCTTTTTTAGACTTACCATTTGCTGTAAAAAATTTAGTGTTTTTTAATTTAACATCGACTTTAAATAAAGGTTTATGCCTAGGGCCTGTATTAGAAACCAATCTATAAATGGGTAATTGTTTAAATATTTTTAAAGAATGTTCCTGTAATTTTGTTTTGGCGTCAATTTGTGTAACAATGCTTGCATTTATATGAATCTTCCATAAGTTCAAAATAATTTTTTCAGTTACTTTCAAACCTTTATCTAAATATAAAGCACCTAATAAAGCTTCAAGACAATCTGCTATAACTTTATCCTCAATTTTTATTTTTTTGTTTTTAGGATTAAATACTAAAATATACTTCTCAAGCTCTAGACTGTTAGCAATCTCTAAACATTTTTTTTTATTTACCAATGAGGCAAATTTTTTATCTAAAATGCCCTCTTTTTCCTCTGGATAAATTTCTAATAATTTTTTTGCTATAATTAAACCTAGTACTCTATCACCTAGAAATTCTATTTTTTCAAAGTTGTTAATGGAATCAAAACTTTTATGTGTGAGACTTTTAATAAAGAGTTGTTGGTCATTAAATTTTAGTTTTAATTTTTTTTCTAGATTTGAAATTTTGTTTATCATTAATTTATTTTTTTAAAAAATCTTTTAATTCTAATAGTTTTGTTCCATTTCCAAAAAGAAAAAAAACTGGCAATTCTATAATCTGATGAGAAAAAAATAAATTGCGCCTTTCCGACAAGATTATCTTCATGAACATAACCAACGCTAGATAAATATCTGCTATCTTTAGAACAATCTCTATTGTCTCCTAAAAAAAAATAGTGTTTTTCTGGTACGATAAATAAATCTGAATTCTGATAACTGTATGATTTAAAATATACTGCACTATGTATTTTTCCGTTAGACAGTTTTTCGTTAAAAGTATTAACATTTATAGTTTGTTTTCCACAATAAATAATATCAGACCTGGATGTTAAAGACTTTAAAATTTGAATATTATTTAAATATAAGTCTCCATCAATAAATTGTATTTTATCTCCTGGTAACCCAATTAATCTTTTAATATAATCAGTTCTATTATCTGAAGGGGTTTTAAAAACAACAACATCACCACTTTTTGGTATGGTAGATAAAAATCGCCCTTTAAAAATTGATGGACTAAATGGGAACGAGTGCTTGCTATATCCATATGAATATTTTGTAACAAACAACCTATCTCCAATTAATAAAGTAGGTTCCATTGAAGATGATGGAATATAAAAAGGTTGAATTAAAAACGATCTTATTACTATAGCAATAACTAGAGCAAAAAAAATTGTTTTAATATTTTCTATTATAATATTTTTATCTATTTTCATTTTTTTTGTAAAATTACGTATGCAACAGAATATTTTTTTTCATCTGAAATTGATAGAAAGAAATTAAAAGAAGATATTTTAAATTTTTTTTTAACAATTTTTTTAATTTTTTCGTTAATCAAAAAAGATGGTTTACCCAGTTTATTATTAACAATAGATATATCTTTAAAATTAAAATTGTTTCTAAAGCCAGTACCAATAGATTTGGCAAATGCTTCTTTTGCAGCAAATCTTTTTGAATAATAACTTTTTTTATCTTTTGTCTTATTCGCAATTAAGATCTCTGAATTAGAAAAAATACGTTTAATAAAGAGGTTATTTTTTAAAGATTTAGCAATTCTAGAATTTTCAACAATATCCACTCCTATGCCTAATATTTTCATATCTATGTATTGGATATCTTTTTAAATTTCTTAATCGTATTTTTCAAACCATGAACTATAGACTCACCTATAATAAAATGACCTATATTAAATTCTTCAATTTCTTTGATTTTAGATAAAATTGCAGTACTTTTATAATCGAGTCCATGTCCTGCATGGACTTCTAGCCCAATTTTTTTGGCAGCTTTACAGCATTTCTTAATTTTTATATATTCATAAGTATAATTTTTTTTACTCTTGATTAAATCTGAAATTTTTCCTGTATGTAGTTCAATGCAATCTGCATCTAATTCTTTAGCAATTTTAATATTTTTTAAATTAGGATTAACAAATAAACTGGTTCTAATTTTTTTTTTTTTAAATTTTTTTATAATCATTTGAATTTTATTAAAGTTTTTTGATAAATTTAAACCTCCCTCAGTAGTAACTTCTTTTCTTTTTTCTGGTACTATACAAATAAAATTAGGTTTGTTTTTTAAAGCTATTTGTAAAATATCATCATTTAATGAGATTTCTAAATTAGTTATAATTTTTCTATTTTTACAAATCTCTACTACGTCTAGATCTTTTATATGTCTTCTATCCTCTCTTAAGTGTATTGTAATGGAGTGGGCTCCACAGTCCATAACGTGTTTAGCAATACTAAACGGATCAGGATGTTTTGAACCTCTTGCATTTCTCACTGTTGCCACGTGATCAATATTAACACCTAATCTTTTCATTTTATAAATCTACTTCCAGGTATTGTAATAGGTGTGTTTTCAAGTAATTTTGGAAGATTACTTTTTTTAAATGTAGGAACATTAATTTTCATATGTGAAATAATATTTTTTTTTATTTTCAATGTTTTCTTAGTTGATCTATCAATAATGGATGCAAACCCCATGAGCTTAGCTTCTGCATTTGTAATTAGTTTAACACACTCTAAACTTGATTTACCAGTTGTTATAACGTCTTCAATAATAATAACTTTTGATCTTTTTTTAATATGAAAGCCTCTTCTTAATTTAAATTTACCATTAACTCTTTCACAAAATATGGTTTCTTTTTTTAATAACTTACCAATCTCATATCCAATAATAACCCCCCCCATTGCTGGAGCTAAAATTAAATCTATAGTTTTAAATTTTTTTTTGATTTTTTTTGCTAATGAAGAACAAATATCTTTTGCTAAATGTGGAAAGCTTAAAAGTTTTGCACATTGGATATATTTAGGAGAATGTAATCCTGAGGAAAGAACAAAATGACCCTCTAAGAGTGCGTTAGTTTTTTTTAAAATACTTAAAGATTTTTTGTGTGAAAGCATTTCGTTCCTTTAACCAGTTATCTTCATGTCTAATGATTTTAAATTTTATCTCCTTTTGTTTTAACTCACTGATAAAATTTGTAAAGTTTTTCAAGTCTCTTATAATTAGATTAAATTTGAAATTAATATACTCTTTTGATTTTTCCTTCATTTCAACACTGGAAATGTTTAAACTATGTTCGCCAAGCAAAGTTGTAATCTCTCCTAGTTTTCCCGGCTTATCTGGTAAAGAAATCCATAAAGTGGTATTATATTTTTTAATTCTTTGAGCCTTCTCCTCTCCTCTTTTATACCAATATTTTCTAATTGCTGACCTTGCTTTTCCAGTTTTTGTAATGGGTATCCAGTGTAAAGATGGTGATTTATTTTTTGAAGTAATTATATCCACAACATCTCCGTTATAAAGAATGCTTTGTAGTTCACTATGATTACCATTAATTTTACAAGCTGTAGTGCTATTACCAATCTTTGTATGAACTGCATATGCAAAATCAATCGGTGTTGCATTTTTTGGCAATTTAATTACAGATCCTTTTGGTGTAAAACAAAATACATTTTCTTGGAACATTTGTAGCTTAGTGTACTCGTAAGAGTGTTCTGGGTTTTCATTCTTATCGATAATATCGACTAGATCAGCTAGCCAATCATATTCCTTCAAGGTTAATGAATTAAATTTTTCAGAGGACTTATATTTCCAATGAGAAGCAATACCTCTTTCAGCAAATTCATGCATTTGCATTGTCCTAAGTTGTATTTCAATAGGTCTTCTATTTGGTCCTATAATTGAAGTATGTATTGATTGGTATTTATTAATCTTAGGAGATGAAATATAATCTTTAAATTTACCCGGTATACAATTCCACTTGTTATGAAAAATTCCTAACGCTTTGTAGCAGTCCTCTACACTACCAAGTATTACTCTAAATCCAATAATATCTGAAATTTGTTCTAATGAGATTCTTTTTTTTTGAACTTTTCTCCAAATAGAAAATGGTGTTTTTTCTCTACCAATTATTTCTGTATCAATATTATGTTCATTTAATAAACTACTGAATTCTAATGATATTGAATTAAAACTATTTACTTTATCTTCTTTAATTTCATCTAATCTTTTTTTTATAAGTTCTCTTGCATTATTATTTAAAACTTTAAAAGATAAGTCTTCTAACTCATCTCTAATACTGTGCATTCCCATTCTATCAGCTAATGGCGCATAAATTTCCATAGTTTCCTTTGCAATACGTTCTTTTTTTTCAGTTTTTGAAATTGCATCAATTGTTCTCATGTTATGCAATCGATCGGCTATCTTAACAAGTAGCACTCTAATGTCTTTTGATGTGGCTAAAATTAATTTTCTAAAGTTTTCAGCTTTTGAGGTTGTTGTGGCTTGATTTTCAAAAACAGATATTTTTGTTACACCATCTACTAGGTCAGCAACTTCTTGTCCAAAGTCATTTTTTATAGTTTCATAAGTCGCATGAGTATCTTCGATTGTGTCATGTAGTAACCCAGTTGCTATTGTTGCACTATCCAATCTAAGTTCAGTTAAAATATTTGCTACAGCAATAGGATGTATTGAGTATGGATCACCAGAATCTCTTTTTTGGTTTTTATGTGCTTTGACAGCAAAATTATATGCTTTATTTAATTTTTCTGGATTTAGAAATTTATTATAAACTTTAATTTTTTTTATTAATTCTTCAGAATTAAGCATTTAATATTATAGCATTAATTTATATTTGTTTAATAGATCTTAAGTCGTCAATATGTAATGAACTTATTAATTTAACAATATTAATCTTAGTTTTTGGGTGTTTCCAGGATTGATTAATTTCAAAAAGTGGCAATAAAACAAAATTTCTTTGTGACATAGCCTTATGTGGAAATATTAAATCATTATATTTATTATTTGATATTTTTTGATCATAATCAATGATGTCAATATCACATGTCCTGGGTGAATTTTTTACTGATCTTTTTCTACCTAGCTGAGTTTCAATCAAATTACATATTTTTAAAAGTTTAAGAGGAGATAAATTTGTTTGAATTTTAATGATTATATTAATGAATTTAGGATTATTTGGATTAGGCCAAGATTGTGATTCATAATTGCCAGAACACTTTAAAATTTTAATCTTGTGCTTTTGTAATTTAAATTTTGCTATTTCTATATTTTTTTTTCTGTTTCCTAAATTTGAACCGATTCCTAAGTAAACAGTCTTAACTAGATTTTCTGATGTGTCTTGCTTTATCACGATTCCAATCTCTATTTTTTTTAGTTGCTCTTTTGTCAAATTGTTTTTTACCTTTAGCTACTGCTATCTCAATTTTAGCTTTACCTTTTTTAAAGTACATTTTTGTAGGCACAAGAGTAAATCCATCTCTTTGCATTTTTCCTATTAACTTATTAATTTCCCTTTTATTTAATAACAATTTTCGTTCATCCATGGGTCGATGACTGGAATAACTGGCTTCTTTATAAGCAGCAATATGAGAGTTTATTAAAACAATTTCACCATTTTTTTCAACCGCATAAGAATCTGCAATATTAACTTTTCCTTCTCTTATAGATTTTATTTCTGAACCCTTTAGAACAATACCCGCTTCGATAAGATCTTCAAAAAAATAATTATAACTTGCTTTTCTATTCAAACAAATAATTTTTAAACCCGAAACGGCTTTTTTATTCATTAAAGTAATTTAGCTAACACCAAAGCTTTTTTAACAGCATCTTTTGTGGTTTCAGTAACTTTTACCAAAGGTAATCTCACATCATCCTCACATAAACCTAAAAGTTTAGCTGCATATTTAACTGGACTCGGGTTGCTTTCTATAAACATAGAGGTATGTACTGGTTGCAAAATTTTATCTAAACTTTCAGCTTCTTTTTTTTCATTATCACTTTCAGATATTGAAAACTTTTGAAACTTAGAGCATAGTTTTGGTGCAATGTTGCCTGTCACGCTAATAGCTCCAATACCACCTCTTTTATTAAACTCTAGTGCATTATCATCATTTCCTGTTAACTGTATAAAATCTTTACCCATTTTATTTCTTTGTTGATCTACTCTATCAAGATTGCCAGTAGCATCCTTGACACCAACAATATTTTTTAATTCAAATAATCTTGCCATTGTGTCAACTGACATGTCAATTACAGATCTTCCTGGGATATTATAAATTAAGATAGGTATTCCACATTTGTCATTTATTGCTTTATAATGTTGATAAAGACCTTCTTGTGTAGGCTTGTTATAATAGGGAGTTACTATTAAAGCAGCATTTGCTCCAACTTTTTCAGCATGTGTGGTCAGTGAAATTGCTTCCACTGTTGAGTTGGATCCGGTCCCAGCAATTACAGGATTTTTACCTTTGCTTTCCCTAATACATAATTCTATTACTTGTTGATGCTCTTTGTGACTTAGTGTTGGCGATTCACCTGTGGTTCCAGCTGGTACTAGACCATTTGTGCCATTATCCATGTGAAAATGTATAAGTTTAATATAGGCATCTATATCAAGTTTATCATTTTTAAATGGGGTAATTAAAGCAACATTTGATCCTTTGAACATAAATACTTATAACATAGTTTACCGATTCATTTAGTAAAATTTATGCTTAGAAATATATCATTTTATATAAAATTATTATTACTGACTTTATTGTTTATGGGCAATTCAAGTTCTATTGAACTATCAATAATTCCATTAAAAAAACCGATTTTAGATAAAATAACAAAACAAAAGAAGTTAACACAAGGCATTATAAGGCCTAAATCAAAACCTATTAAAGAAGTAGAGGAACAAAAATTATCTAAAGAAATTATAAAACCTGAAACTAAACCCACAGAAGAAGTAGAGGAACAAAAATTATCTAAAGAAATTATAAAACCTAAAACTAAACCCACAGAAGAAGTAGAGGAACAAAAATTATCCAAAGAAATTATAAAACCCGCTACTAAAACCACGGAAGAAGCAAAAAAGCCAATCACTAAAATAATTGAAAAAAAAATAAAAAAAATTACATTTTTAAAACCAAAAAATAAACCTGTAACTGTTAAAAAAACATCAACAACAAAAAAAACAAAATCAAAATTTTATAGTCAAAAAGATTTCAATATTGCCAAACGATCTATCAAGGCAATAGAAAAACGTCAATGGACAACAGCTTTATCTTTATCTAAAAAAGCTAAAGATAAAACTATTTATAATTTTATTCAATGGAGACATTTGCTAACAACAGGTAATCAAGCAACATTTTATGATTATCTAACCTTTATTAAAAATAATGAAAACTATCCTAGGATTAATAGGGTTAAATATCTAGCCGAACATAAACTGTCTACTGATAAGATTTCTCCAAAAAAAATTATTAATTGGTTTGGCCCTAATGAACCCTTAAGTGGTTTTGGTAAATTAATTTTAGGAGAAAGTCTTATTAAGAAAGGTAATATTGAAAAAGGTATTTCATTGATTAAGGACGGGTGGATTACTGCAGATTTAAGTAGGTCAAATATGAAATTCTTTAGAAAAAAATTTAAAAAATACTTAAATGCTGATGATTATATTAAAAGAGCAGATCATTTAGCTTGGGAAAATAAATACTGGGATTTAAAAAGAATGCTTAGATATTTGCCAAAAGATTACGAATTACTTTATAACGCAAGGCAAATACTAATGAGCAAATCCTATGGTGTTGATAAAGCAATTAAAAATGTTCCCGCACGACTTAAAAGTGATGCAGGATTGAACTATGATCGTCTTAAATGGAGAAGAAAAAGAGGAAGAATTGATGATTCATTAGAGATTATTTTGAAAGTAAGAAACAATAAAGATTATTTGGTTAGACCTGATAAGTGGTGGACTGAAAGAGCTATTATGGCAAGAGCTCTTATTTATAAGAAAAAGTATGAGTTAGCTTACAAAGTTGCAAGTGAACATAGTCTCGATAAAAGTCCAGAATTTGCTGAGGCTGAATGGATGAGTGGATGGATTGCATTGAGCTTTCTAAATGATCCTATTTTAGCAATAGATCATTTTAATAATTTTTATCAAAATGTTGGCTACCCCATAAGCTTATCTAGAGGGGCATACTGGCTTGGAAAATCATACGAAAAAATTGGTGATAAAAAACAATCTCAACAATGGTATGAAGAAGCAACAAAATATTTAACAACTTATTATGGTCAATTAGCTCATTTAAAAATCAAACCTAATGAAAAATTTAAACTTAAAGAACAGCAAGAAATTACGGATGAATATAGAAAATATTTTTATAAAAAAGACTTAGTTAAAGTTATTTATCTTTTGGATGAACTAAACAAAGATAAATATACAAAAAATATTTTAAAACATATTGCTAATGATAATGTTGATAGTGGTAGTGAAATTTTAGCTGCAGAACTTGCAACAAAGATATCAAGATATGATTTTGCAATACAAATTTCAAAATTAGCTTCATATGAAAAAAGATTTCACAATAATTTTAACTACCCAATAATAAGTACACCTAATTATGTTAATGGACGTAAAATACCTGAAACAGCATTTATACTTTCATTAATCAGACAAGAAAGTGAATTTGATATGACGGCCAATAGTCATGCGGGTGCACAAGGTTTAATGCAATTAATGCCATACACAGCAAAATTAGTTTCAAAACAAGCAAAACTTCCTTATTCAAAATCAAGATTAACATCTGACCCAGAATATAACATAAACCTAGGATCACATTACATTGCTGGTTTAATATTACAGTATGATGGTGCCTATCCTTTTGCAACTGCTGCATATAATGCTGGTCCCAAAAGAGTTAAATATTGGAAAAAAATAAATAAAAACCCTCAAAAAAACCAAGTTGATTTTGTAGACTGGGTTGAATTAATAAAATTTAAAGAAACAAGAAACTATGTACAACGTGTTATGGAAAATTATAACGTGTATCGATATATTTTAGAAAAAAAACCCATAAAAATGAAAGATTTCTTTAAAGACCACCCTCTATTTTAATGGCGGAAGAGGAGAGATTCGAACTCTCGGATCATGTTTCCACGATCGGTCATTTAGCAAACGACTGGTTTCGGCCACTCACCCACTCTTCCTTTCGCATAAGGATATAGCCGATTGTATTGAATTTTCAATATTTATAAAGTAATTGTTGATTATTATTATGAAAAATAAGTATTCAATATTTTCTTTAATTAAAAATGCTTTTTCTTACCATGAAAATTGGCAAAAAGCTTGGAACGACCCAGCACCTAAAAAAGAATATGACGCTATAATAATTGGTGGTGGTGGTCATGGTTTGGCTACAGCTTATTATTTAGCAAAAAAACACAATATGAAAAATATTGCTGTTGTTGAAAAAGGTTGGATTGGTGGTGGTAATACAGGAAGAAATACTACAATTATAAGATCAAACTATTTATGGGATGCTAGCGCGGGTCTATACGATCATGCATTAAAATTATGGGAAGGACTGTCTCAAGAAATTAATTATAATGTAATGTTTAGTCAAAGAGGTGTTATGAATTTAGCTCATAATCTTCAGGATGTAAGAGATCTTAAAAGAAGAACACACGCAAATAGGCTGAATGGTATTGATGCTTATTATTTAAGTACTGAAGAAGTTAAAAAATTTTGCCCAATTATTAATACATCTCCTAATATTAGATATCCTGTATTGGGTGGAACTTTACAAAAAAGAGCTGGGACAGCACGTCATGATGCAGTTGCGTGGGGTTACGCTCGTGGAGCTGATGAAATGGGTGTTGATATAATTCAAAATTGTGAAGTTAAAGGAATTAAACGAAATAGCAATGAGGTTGAGGGATTAGAAACAAGTAAAGGATTTATCAAAACTAAAAAAGTTGGAGTTGTTGCTGCTGGTCATTCAAGTGTACTAGCTAACATGGCTGGTTTAAGATTACCTTTAGAAAGCAAACCACTACAGGCCTTAGTTTCAGAGCCAGTTAAACCTATTATAGATACCGTTGTTATGTCAAATGCTGTACATGCCTATGTTAGTCAATCTGATAAAGGTGAGCTTGTAATTGGCGCTGGCACTGATGATTATGTTTCTTATTCACAAAAAGGTAGTCATCAAATTGTTGAAGGAACTTTAAATGCAATAATAGAACTATATCCAATCTTCAGCAGAATGAGAATGCTTAGACAATGGGGTGGCATTGTAGATATTTGTCCAGATGCAAGTCCTATAATAAGCAAAACAACTATAAAAGGTTTATATTTTAATTGTGGGTGGGGAACTGGTGGTTTT
>Ga0307986_10002613_pt1 | contig 12836 bp, 11 predicted proteins | sample EllFjometageno82_FD_203170 | JGI IMG/M metagenome (GOLD analysis project Ga0307986, IMG submission 203170) | Marine microbial communities from Ellis Fjord, Antarctic Ocean - #82 | ecosystem: Environmental > Aquatic > Marine > Unclassified | place: Southern Ocean | collected 2014-10-09
TAAGAAATAACCAATTATACTTCCTGGAAACAAATAAATAATTAGTAAAACTATTAGAGAAAAATAATACAAATATATAATAAATTTTAATATATTATCTTTCATTATGATTTAAGTATAATACATATTATTCAGTAATAAATTATTATGAGCAAACTAATCTTAACTAGACACGGTCAAAGTGTGTGGAATGCAGAAAATAGATTTACAGGATGGGTAGACGTCGATTTATCTGAACAGGGTATTCTAGAGGCTAGAAGATCAGGACAATTGATTAAAGATCTTAACATAAATATAGATTTATCCTACACGTCGTTTTTAAAAAGAGCGATAAAAACTCTAACCGTAATACTTGAAGAAATTAATTTAGAGCTTGAATTAAATACTTCTTGGGAAATCAATGAAAGACATTATGGGGCATTAACTGGATTAAACAAGGAAGAGACCAAAAAAAAAATTGGTGAAGAAAAATTTAAAGAATATAGAAGATCTTGGGATATATCTCCGCCTCCAATGTCTGAGAGTGATCAAAACCGATCTTTATTTAGTCCCTTAAATGTTGATATACCTAAAGGTATGATACCTTTAACTGAATCCTTAAAAGATACCTACAATAGAGTAATTCCTTTTTTTGAAAGTAGAATCAAACCTAAATTAAAAGATAATAAAAATATAATAATTGCTGCACATGGAAATTCTTTGAGGGCGCTCTGTAAAAAATTATTAAATATTTCAGATCAGAAAATTAATGAATTAGAAATACCGACTGGAAACCCGTTAATTATTGAATTTGATCAAGTCTTAGAATTACAAGATATTCAGTACCTGGATAAATCTAGAGAAAAAAAAATTATCACTAATCAATAAATTTTAACTTGCTTAACTCTTCGTAAACTTTAAGATTATTTATATGAAAAAAAGTTTGACTGCTTTCTTGTCCTAGCAATTTTTTTTCTTTTATCATTTGATCCCAGACTAAATTCATAGAAAAAAATTTTTTTTTTATACCTTTAAAAATAGATCTATTAATAATCTGTGCGCCAGTAAATATATGTTGATTGTTCGTTTCTCTTATAATGTGGTTATTTTCTTTAAAATTAAAATCACCTTTAAAAGATTTATCGTGGCTATTAATTTTATCAACTAATAATAAAATAGGTTTGTTATTTTTTAAATATGAGTTTTCGAGAATTTTTAATTCTTCACAATAATTTTTATTCCAAATTGTATCTGGATTTAAGACAAAGAAAGGATTATTTTCAAATTTTTTAGTAGCATTTAGTATGCCACCTCCTGTGTCTAGTAATTCGCACTCATTTACCGCGCTAATGGAAATTCCATAATTCTTATTCGTAAGAAAATTATCGATTTCATAAGATAAGTGATGGGTGTTTATGACCAATTCATTAATTCCTATTTTGATGAGTAGTTCAATTGATCTTTCTAAAAGATTTTTTGAACCAACTCTTATTAGCGGCTTTGGAATTTTTTCAGTTAGTGGAAGCATTCGTTTTCCAAAACCAGCTGCTAGGATCATAGCTTTTCTAACTGTCATTAAAATTTACCTTTTCTCTGTTTTTTTTATTTACAGCATGATCTAATAAATATCTTAAATTAATAAAAATTGGATTTTTAAGTCTTAATTCTATTAGTTTCCAAATGTACGGCAAATATTTTAAGTAATTTGATTTGAAATCTCTCTTACAAAGTCTAACAAAAATACCTAATATTTTCAAATTCCTTTGCACTGACAAAATATCAAAATCATTTTTAGCTATTAATTTTTCTTTATCATTTTTAATTTTTGTTGTTTTAGAAAGGTAATAACTAAAAAGCGAAGATTTCAATTTTTTTGGAAGTTTAATTCTAACGTCATCAATAAGTGACGCAACATCATAAAGTAAGTTCCCTCTTAAAGCATCTTGCGAATCTATTAAACCAAATTTTTTATTTTTTATCATTATATTAGAGGCATGGAAATCCCTGTGAACAAAACACATTTCTTGAAAATAAAGCTTTTTATATAAAATATTTAATTCCTTTTTTATTTTATTTTTACTTTTATTAAATTCTTTTTTTTTACTGTTATTTTTTAAATACCAGGCAAAGAATAAGTCTGATTCTTTATTTAGTTCGAATAAATTATACTTACTAATTGTAATTTTATTATTTTTAAATCTAATGTCTGCATTAAAATTTATTTTTTGTAATTTAACAATTAATTCAATAAGTTTTTTATAATCACGCAACTTATTTTTTTTATTTTTTATATATTCTAAAAAGGATAGATTTCCCAAATTTTCTATCTCCATCATATTGTGTGCGAAATATTCCTTTATTAGTTTTGGGGCCTTTATTTTATTTTTTATTAATATTTCATTCACAGCAGCATAAACAATGAGATTTCTGTATTTATCTTTATTGGCTTTTACTAATATTGTTGATTTAAAATTTTTTTCTATTTTATAAAATTCTCGAAAAGAAGCATCGCCTGAAATTTTTTTTATTTTATATTGCATTAAATTTTTTCCACTTACCAAATCCTTTAAAATCTATTTTTCTCATATCTTGTTCTTTCTCGTGAGATATATAAACTTCAAGTCTATCATCAGGTTTATCTCTAATTATTTCAGCCCATTCTATAACTTTAATACTATTTATACTTTGATCAAAAACCCCAAGTTGTTGAACCTCTTTTTCAGTTTTTAATCTATAAAGATCGTAGTGCATAATTTTCAAATCACCAACTTCATACTCGTAAACAATATTGAAAGTTGGGCTTAATACTTCTGTCTCATTTTCTTTGTTTTGATTTTGAAGATTATTTATAAAAGCTCTTGTTAAGGTAGTTTTACCAACTCCGATTTCACCAAATAATAAAATGCAGTCTTCTTTGTGAATTTTTTCAATAACTTTTAATGAAATTTGATTTAATTGATCTAAAGATTTTATGATCATTAGCTACTATTAGTAGCGATAAGTATCAGGCTTGAAAGGCCCCGCTGGTTTAACACTTATATAATCTGCTTGTTCATTGCTTAGCTTAGTTAATTTAGCTCCAACTTTTTCTAAATGAAGAGTGGCTACTTTTTCATCTAAATGTTTAGGTAATACATAAACTTTTTTTCCGTACTTCCCTGAATTGTTGAATAATTCTATTTGTGCGATAACTTGATTTGTAAAAGATGCACTCATAACAAAACTTGGATGTCCTGTTCCACAACCTAAATTTACAAGTCTACCTTCAGCTAATAAAATAATTCTTTTTTTACTAGGTAATTCTATTTCATGTACCTGTGGTTTTATTTCAGTCCACTTATAGTTTTTCAATGCCTCTACTTGAATTTCATTGTCGAAATGACCAATATTACAAAGAATAGCTCTATCTTTCATTTCTCTCATGTGATCTGCTGTAACAATATCTTTGTTTCCAGTCGCTGTAACAACAATATCAGCATCTTTGATTGCTTCGTCCATGAGAACAACTTCATAACCTTCCATAGCAGCTTGTAGAGCACAAATAGGGTCTGCCTCGGTAACTAAAACTCTTGCACCGTTCTGTCTTAAAGATGCGGCACTACCTTTTCCGACATCTCCGAATCCTGCAACAATAGCTACTTTACCAGACATCATTACATCGGTAGCTCTTTTAATGCCGTCGACTAAACTTTCTCTACAACCGTATAAATTATCAAATTTAGATTTAGTTACAGAGTCGTTAACGTTAATGGCTGGGATTAATAAACTTTTATCAGCTTCCATTTTTTTTAAAGCCAGTACACCAGTCGTGGTTTCCTCTGAAACACCTTTTACATTTTTTAATAGCTCTTTGTAATCTTTGTGCATTAATGCTGTTAAATCCCCACCATCATCTAAAATAATATTTACTCGCCAGTCTTTTTTTCCTTCGATTGTTTGTTTTATACACCACCAATATTCTTCTTCTGTTTCACCTTTCCAAGCAAAAACTGGTATACCAGCTTTAGCAATTGCTGCAGCAGCATGGTCCTGTGTTGAAAATATATTGCATGAAGACCATCTTACTTCAGCTCCCAGGTCTACAAGAGTCTCAATTAAAACTGCAGTTTGAATAGTCATATGCAAACAACCTAAAATTTTTGCACCCTTAAGAGGAAATTTATTTTTATATTCTTTTCTTAGTGCCATCAAACCTGGCATTTCTGTTTCAGCTAAGGAAATTTCTTTCCTACCAAATTCTGCTAAATTAATATCTTTTACTTTAAAATCGTTCATAATCTGCGGGTGTTTTAACAATATAATTTATTCTTAGCAAGCAACAATCCTAGGAATGTTTGGGCAATATAACTTCTATTTGGGCTCCCTTGGTATCAATTCTGTTTATTGCTTTAATTTTACCTTTATGAAGTTCAATAATATTTTTAACTATATTAAGACCTAATCCTGAATGTTCGCCAAAATTTTCAGGTCTATTACTATAGAATCTCTTAAATATATTTTCTATATTCTTTTCCTTAAAACCTGGGCCTTCATCTTTAAAAGTTATTAAAAAATTCTTTTTTATCTCTTCTATTTCAACTAAAATTTTACTATTACTTTGACTAAAAGAAATTGCGTTGTCTAAAAGATTTGCAATAACCTGCTCTATTCTGTTTTCAATTCCTAAAACATAAAAAGGTTTTTGTTTATCTTTTTTATTTACTATCACAATATTAATTTTCTTATTTAAACTTTCTATGCCTTGTTTAAAATCTTCTATAACATTTCTAATAATTAAATTTAAATCGACTTTTAGCATTTTTTCTCTTGATAGAGAGGCTTCGTCTTTTAACATTTGTGTATAATCAGTAATAAGACGTTCTATTCTCTCAACATCATGATTAATAATATTTAATAATTTTTCTCGATCTTTTTGTTCTATGGTTTTGTCTAATAGTTCAGATGCTCCTTTTAAAGATGCCAATGGATTTCTAATTTCATGTGCTAAATCTGTAGAAAAAGTTTCTGCACGATTAGTTCTTTTCTGCAGGTCTAGGGTCATTTCATGTATGGATTGAGTTAATTTACCAACCTCATCTTTCCTGATAAAAAAATTATCAATATTAACAGGTTGACTTGATTTTGCTTTTATTGATTCTGTATATTTCACCAAAAAACTTATCGGTTTTAGAATATATTTATTTAAGAAAATAGAAAAAATAAAAATAACCAAGGCAACTGCTAGAACGGTTCTAATTATAAAATCTTTTCTCTCCTCGACGGCTACTAGTATCTCATTAGATTCCTCACTAACAAGAATATAACCAACCTTTTCTTCCTGTATTAAAACTTTGTCTAAAGTCTGTACAAAAAAATCTTTTTTTATTTTACTCTCAATAACAAAAGATTCATTTTTCAATTTATTTAAAATAGTATTTTTAATCTCTTTATAATAATCAAGTTCGTTATTAATACTACTAGTATTGCTATTTAAAATTTGATTAAAATTTGGATTATTTATTTCTTGTTCAATAACTAAATCAGATCTAGAAAAAACATTTTGATCTAAATCTAACATGTTTGTATCGCCGACAAGATTTCCATCCAAATTGAAAAACTGAACTCTATCTAAGCTTTGAAATAAAAATCTGGCAGATAGCAAAAAAGTGCTTAAGCCCTCTTCTTTAAAATCTATTTTTAATCTATGTAAATGATCAGTGGTATTTTTGATAACAACTAAATGACTTGTAGATTTATTTTTTACCAAACTAGGTTGAATTGCTTGCAAATAAATATAAGTAAGCAGTCCTAGTACTGAAAAAACTAATAAATTAAATAATAAAAACTTCTTTAATATAGATGTTGATTTTTTTTGGTTCATTAACTAACATTCCATCTATATCCACTTCCATATCTTGTTTCAATTGCTGAAAATTTTTCATCAATCTTTTTAAATTTCTTTCTAATACGTTTTATATGGCTATCAATAGTCCTGTCCTCTATTTCAGTGTTCTCTTTGTAGGCTATATCCATCAAATGCGCCCTTTCTTTTATTACACCAGGTCTTTTTGCAAGTTCTTTAACTATTAAAAATTCAGTTGTAGTTAACTTGTCAGGTAATGCTTTTCCGTTCCATTCACATTCTAATTGAGCTGGATCTAACTTTAATTTTCCATGGGTAATAAGACTTTTAGAATCATCAACAATTTCCATTTTTTTTCTAAGTTGAATTTTTATTCTTTCAATTAGAACTTTTATAGAAAAACCACCTGATTTTTTAACAAAGTCATCCGCACCTAACTTGAGTCCTAAAAGCTCATCAACTTCATCATCCTTGGAAGTTAAAAAAATAATTGGTATTGACATTTTTTTTCTTAAACGAGTTAAAAGTTCTTCTCCGTCCATTCTTGGCATTTTAATATCGATAACTGCTAGATCAGGAGGATTCCTTGTTAGGCCATTAAGAGCTGTTTCACCGTCAATATAACTTTGAACTTTAAAACCCTCTCTTTCTAGAGCGATGCTAATCCCAGTTAAAAGATTTCGATCATCGTCTACAAGTGCAATTGTCTGTGTCATATAATATTTAATTTTTTATAACTAAATTGTCAAAATTTAGGCGCTAATCAATCAAATTAATGGGCTTCACCCCAGTTAAGACCTGATTTAATACTAACGTTTAAAGGGACGGAAAACATATGATAATCAGAACTTGATACAGATATCATGACCTCTTTAATAGCTTTCTGCACATAGTCTTTATTGTTTTGAGAGCATTCAAAAATAAGTTCATCATGAATCTGCAGTAAAATTTTTGTTTTAAATTTTTTATCAGTTTCGATTAATTGATCTAACTTGATCATAGCTAACCTGATGATATCAGCTGCTGATCCTTGTATGGGGGCATTTATAGCTGCTCTTTCTTGAAAACTCCTAACACTGAAGTTTTTGTCATTAATTCCCTTAAGATGTATTCGTCTCCCAAAAATATTATTAACGTATCCTTTAGTTCTACAAGATTTAATTGTTGTATTCATATAATCTTTAATCTCAGGAAATTTTTTAAAATAAGCATTAATAAAATCTAGTGCTTCATGGTTTGAAACTGTAATTTGTTTTGCCAATCCATATTGTGTTATTCCATAAATGATTCCAAAATTAATTGCTTTTGCTTTTCTTCTTAGGTCTTCGTTAACTTTAGCTATTGGGACATTAAAAACCTGACTTGCGGTTAAACTATGAATGTCTTCATTGTTTTTAAATGCTTTTTTCAATTCTTTTACATCGGCTATATCTGCAAGAATTCTCATTTCAATTTGATTATAATCTGCAGAAATTAAAATATTTCCTTTATCTGCAATAAAAGCTTTTCTAATTTCTCTTCCGTCTTCTGATTTAATAGGAATATTTTGTAAATTAGGATCACTTGATGCCAATCTTCCTGTATTAGTAGCTGCTAATAAAAACGATGTATGTACTCTTTTAGTTTTAAAGCTAATATGGTCTTGTAGGGCATCTGTGTATGTATTTTTTAATTTTGAAACTTGCCTCCATTCTAAAACTAAATTAGGAAATTTATGACCTGTTAATGCTAAATCTTCTAAAACGTTGGCGTTGGTTGCTAAACTACCTTTTTTAGTTTTTTTAAGTTTAGCAATTTTAAGTTCATTATAAATAATTTCACCAAGCTGTTTAGGGGAGCCAATGTTAAATTCCTTTCCGGCCACAGTGAATATATCTTTTTCTATCTTTTTTAATTTTTTTCCAAATCGTGCTGACAGTTTTTTAAGATAATTGGCATCTACTTTAATTCCATTAAATTCTAATTTTGCTAATAATTTTACCATCGGCTTTTCGAAATATTCATAAATCTTATTTAATTTTTCTTCATCCAATCTTTCTTTTAAATTTTCGTATAATCTTAAAGTCACATCTGCATCTTCAGCGGCATATTCAGTGGCTTTAGCTATTTCTATATCGGAAAAATTTAATTTATTTTTTCCAGAACCTACTAGTTCTTTAAACGATATAGTCTTATGCCCAAGGTGAATTTCAGATAGAACATCCATGTTGTGGCGATTAATGCCTGCATCCAAAGTATAAGAAATTAACATAGTGTCTTCTATTGAATTAATTTCTATGCCATTTTGTTTTAAAACTACAAAGTCAAATTTTATATTTTGACCGACTTTTTTAATGCTAGGGTCTTCTAAAAGTGGTTTAATTTTTTTTAAAACTATTTCTTTTTTTAAGCTCTTTTCTTTGTGGGCCAAAGGTACGTAACATGCTTTATTCGGTGCATAACTAAAAGAAACACCAACTAATTCTGTTTCCAAAGGATTTAAGGAGGACGTTTCAGTGTCTACGGCAATAACTGTTTTTTCTCCTAGAATTTTTATCCATTTGTCTAAATTTTTTTCATCTAAAATGCATTCATAATCTTTAGTGTTTATTTTTTTTTCTTTTTTATTCTTTGTTAAGCTGGATTGACTTAATGTTGAATTTGTATTTTCTCCATAAAAACTGATAGCTTGGCTTAATAATCTATTAAATTCCATTTCTCGTAAAAAATCAAAAAGTTTTTCTTTTTCTACACTTCTCATAATAAAACTCTCGGGCTTTTCTTTGATGGGAACATCGTCTTTTAATGTAACTAATTTTTTACTAAGTATTGCTTTATCTTGATTTGCTAAAAGAGTTTCTCTTCTCTTAGTTTGTGGAATTTCCTCTATATTTTTTAACAGATCATCTAAGGTTTTATATTTATTAATAAGTTCGGCAGCAGTTTTTACCCCTATACCAGGCACGCCCGGTATATTATCAGAAGAGTCTCCCGCTAAAGACTGCACATCAATAACTTGATTGGGTTTAACACCAAATTTTTCAAATACTTCTTTCTCCCCTAAAACTTTATTTTTCATAGGATCGTAAAGTCTTATTTTTTCTGAAACTAGTTGCATCAAGTCCTTGTCTGAAGAAATTACAGTTACTTTAGCTCCAGCTGCTACAATTTTTTTTGCATACGTAGCTAAAAGATCGTCAGCTTCATAATTAATTAGTTCGATTGATGGTAAGCTAAATGCTTTTACTGCTTTCCTAATGTAATCAAATTGAGGAATTAAATCCTCTGGAGTTTCACTTCTATTAGCTTTGTATTCACTATAAATATCATTTCTAAAGTTTTTTTTAGCAGAATCAAAAATAACGGCAAAATGAGTTGGTTTATGTATCGAGTCATCCGATCTGGAATCTTCTAAAAGTTTAAAAAGCATAGAGCAAAAACCACTGACGGCACCTGTCGGTAGGCCATCACTTTTTCTTGAAAGCGGTGGTAATGCATAATAGGCTCTAAAAATATAACCTGAGCCATCTATCAAATAAAAATGATCTGTTTTTTTTAAGGAAGTCATAAATTTAATATTTATAATACCTTATTTATTTCGTGATATAATTAAATAAACTATGAACAAAACTGCTTTAAGTGTTGAAAACTTAACTAAGATTTACTCCAGAAATAAAAAAACGGGTATTTCAAATAAAGCACTTGATGGTTTAAGTTTTACAGTTAAACAAGGTGAGGTATTTGGTTTGCTAGGCCCCAATGGAGCTGGCAAAACTACTTTTCTAAGTATACTTGCGGGCACTGTCACTAAAACAGAAGGACAGGTAAATGTCTGGGGATTTGATCTAGATAAAAATCCAAGACAAGTAAGAGCGTCAATAGGAATAGTCCCTCAAGAAGTCAATTTAGATGCTTTTTTTAGTCCTAGAAAATTGCTCGAATTGCAGGCAGGACTATATGGAGTTCCAAGGAAAGATAGAATTACAGATATTATTTTAAAAATGGTATCGTTGGAAGAAGAAGCAGATTCCTATGCTCGAAGCCTTTCTGGCGGTATGAAAAGAAGACTTTTAATTGCAAAAGCTATGGTCCATCAACCACCCATACTTGTTCTGGATGAACCTACAGCAGGTGTTGATGTGGAATTGAGAAAAAATCTTTGGGAAAATGTAAAATTATTAAACAAAGAAGGTGTAACAATTATTTTAACTACACATTATCTTTTTGAGGCTCAAGAAATGTGTGATCGTATAGCTATCATTGATAAAGGTAATTTAGTAGCTTTAGACACAACGCAGAAACTTTTGGATAGAATACAAACTAAAAAAATTACTTTTAACGTTTCCAATACTCCCGGCGATAAAGAATTAACTTTACCAGGAGTAAAATTTAATTCGGAAGAACCTAATACTGTAACGGCTATTTATGAAAAAAATTCTTATAAATTTGATGATATTGCTATTGTATTAAAGAAAAATAACATTGAAATTTTAGATATATCTACGGAAGATGGTGATTTAGAAGATGTTTTTGTGCAACTAACAAATAACTAGATTTTAGTTAAAAAAAAAGTAAAAATGCAGTAATGGAATTAATAAAAGAAATAAAACAATCCAAAATAATAAAAAATACATTTATTGTGTTAGTGGGTACGATTCTTTTAGCAATTTCATCAAAAATAAAGATTCCCTTTTACCCTGTGCCTATGACCATGCAAACACTAGTGGTTCTTTTTTTAGGTATTACTCTTGGATGGAAATTAGGTCTCGCAACCGTAGCACTTTATTTATTTGAAGGAATTATTGGTTTGCCTGTTTTTTCTGGTACACCTGAAAAAGGAGTTGGATTAATTTATTTTAGTGGCCCTACTATGGGTTACCTAGTTGGTTTTCTTTTTACGGTTTATTTTGCGGGTTCTTTAAAATTTAATAAAAACTTATTTATAAATTTTTTACAATTAATTTTTTCAATGAGCTTTATTTATGTTCTTGGGATTTTTTGGTTGGGAACTTTAATTGGGTGGGGGAAACCTTTGTTTCAACTGGGTGTACAGCCATTTTTATTAGCAGAACTTTTTAAAGTCTTAATAGTTTTATTTAGCCTATCTGGACTAAAAAAACTTAATCAATACTTGCAATAGCTATCTGGGTGATCGTTTGGAGAGAATACGTTGTAACGTTCTTCGATGCATTTTAAGTCTTCTAGCTGTCTCTGAAACATTACGGTTGCATAATTCAAACACTCTATGAATGTGTTCCCATTTAACCCTGTCTGCAGACATCGGGTTTTCAGGTGGTTTGGCCTTTGATTCGGCAGAAGCTAGCAAGGCTGCTTCGACATCGTCCGCATCTACTGGTTTGGCAATATAATCTATTGCTCCAGCTTTGACGGCTGCTACAGCCGTAGGTAGATTTCCGTAACCTGTTAGCATAACAATTCTACTTTCTTTTTTTGACTTATGAAGAGTCTTGACCACCTCTAAACCGCTACCGTCTTCTAGCCTAAGATCTATAACAGCAAAACCTGTAGGTGTATTTTGTGCAATTTTAAGGCCTTCTTCAACGCTTTTGGCCTCTGTTACAACAAAACCCTTCTTCTCCATTGCTCTTGCAAGCCTACCCCTGAAAGGATCATCATCATCAAGTATCAAAAGGCTCTTGTCACTAAAATCATTTAATTTTAGGCTATGTAAATCTTCATTTGTAGTTTTCATTCTTATTTTAATATGGGTGTAATATAAAAATTATCAATGGTTAATTTAGGTATTATTTTCTTTACATTAATTAAAAAAACTTTAAATAACGATTTAGCGAAGTTTTTTTATAAAATTTTTTAAAAACTTTCTGTGTAAATATAAAGAGGGACACATGAGATGCAGAAATTTAAAGACGTTAACGAATTAGTTAACACATTAAAGCCGGATTACCCGGTTTATTGCATACGCCCAGAATCTATAAAAACTTCAACTCAATTTTTTAAAAATAATTTTCCTGGTAAAGTATTATACGCAGTAAAAACTAATCCAAATAAGGAAGTGTTAAAAAATATTATTAACAACGGCATAGAAGACTTTGATACCGCTTCTATAAATGAAATTTTATTAATAAAAAAATTAAAACCTGATGCACATATCTATTTTATGCATACGGTAAAAAGTAGGAATGATATTTCAGAAGCCTATTTTAATTTAGGTATTAGAGATTTTGCACTTGATACTAAAGATGAGTTGGTTAAAATTCTTGAAGCGACAAATCATGCAAAAGATCTAATTCTTTATATAAGAATTGCTATTTCAAATGAACATGCTGAAATTGATTTGTCTAGAAAGTTTGGAGCACCATCAAGTGAAGCACTTGGACTAGTTAGGTTGTGCAAGGAACATGCAAATAAAATTGGAATTAGCTTTCATGTTGGTTCTCAATGTATGCATAAAATTTCTTTTACTAAAGCAATTAATGAAGTTGGTAACATAATTAAAAAAACTAAAATTATTCCAGATATTATAAATGTTGGAGGAGGATTTCCTTCAATATATCCCGATTTAAACCCCGAACCCCTTGAAAATTATTTGAATGAAATAAAAATATCAATTGCAAAACTTAATTTATCTGAAACACCTCAGTTAATTTGCGAACCTGGAAGAGCAATAGTTGCAGAAAGTGGATCTACTATTGTAAAAGTTAATCTACGAAAAAAACAAAAGCTTTATATTAACGATGGAACATATGGATCACTATTTGATGCGGGTGTTCCTAATTTTATCTTGCCGTCAAAAATGATTTTAAATGGAAGAATTCAATCAAAAAAATTAACTCCTTTTAATTTTTATGGACCAACGTGTGATAGCATGGACTTTATGAAAGGGCCTTTCTTGTTACCAAACAATATCAAAGAAGGTGATTACATAGAGCTAGGGCAACTAGGTGCTTACGGTCTAACATTTAGAACTAAATTTAACGGCTTCTATTCAGATGAAATTTTTGAGCTAGCGGACCAACCAATTGTGAGCCTATATGGAGCTTCGGGTAAAGATAAA
>Ga0307986_10002614_pt1 | contig 12835 bp, 9 predicted proteins | sample EllFjometageno82_FD_203170 | JGI IMG/M metagenome (GOLD analysis project Ga0307986, IMG submission 203170) | Marine microbial communities from Ellis Fjord, Antarctic Ocean - #82 | ecosystem: Environmental > Aquatic > Marine > Unclassified | place: Southern Ocean | collected 2014-10-09
AGTAACGATCAGTGACGTGATTATCGATACTCACGAAGATCCAGTATTGCGTGAAGCGTCTGAAGTATTGGGCGAGCAAGCTGCACAGACTATTGAGACGATTCGTTTCAACGTGTTGAAAGCAGGTACTAACGTACAGTACGCAAACGGCGCTGCACGTAACGCTGTAAACACTGAGATGACCTTAGCTACCCAGCGTAAGGCAACTCGTACGCTAAAGCGCCAGAATGGCCGTGCAATCACTTCCGTAGTGAAAAGCACTCCATCTTACGGCACTGAAGCTGTCGCACCTTCGTATGTTGGTTTGATCCACCCTGATATGGACGCTACCGTTCGTGGTTTCGCTGGATTCGTTCCAGTTGAGAAGTACGGCACGATGACTCCGCATGAAGGTGAGATTGGTAAGGTAGAGGACGTACGTTATGTATGCTCCACGATCTTTGCTTCATTCGCCAACGCTGGTGCTACTAAGGGTGCAATGATCTCTGCTGCCGGCACTTCTGCTGACGTTTACCCAACGTTGATCGTTGCGCGTGACGCTTACGGTATTGTTCCGCTTAAAGGCGGTGCTTCACTAAGCCCAGCAGTTGTTAACCCTAAGCCTTCCGATAGCGATCCATTGGCCCAACGTGGTCATGTAAGCTGGAAGTCTATGCAGACCGCAGTAATTCTAAACGATGCCTTTATGGTTCGTATTGAGTCTGCTGTAACCGACTAACCACTAGGTTAGTTTTCCCCAAAGGGCGCCCTAATCGGCGCCCTTTTTTATTGGAGTAAAGAAATGACTGATGTAGATACCGTTGAGGTTACTAAAGAAAAGCCAGCCGCTAGTAAGCGGAGCGCTACCAAACCCAGCCGTGTAAAAGTGATCTTCCATAATCAGGAAGGCGACCTTGGTAAAACTGACATCGTTGTGGTTGTGAATGGTTATGGCTACCAGATCAAACGTAATGAGCCAGTAGCCTTGCCGCCTGAAGTGATTGAAGCTATCGACAACGCGGTCGTAACACATATTGAGCGAGTTAATGGGGTCGATGAATCCCGTGACTTACAGCGTTTTACCTACTCACTGGCGGGTTAAGCTTTGAACTATCTGGCACTTTGCGACAAGCTGTTAAAAGAAACAGGATTAAACGATTCGGGCGTAGCCTCTGTTGTTGGCCAAACGGGCCTCAACAAGAAATCCGTCGATTGGATTAACCGAGCATGGGTTGAAATCCAGAATCTCAAAGAGTGGAATTTCCTATGGAATACCAGTTCTTTTGACACAGTAATTGGCCAGCAAAACTACGATCCCGTGTCTAACTTGGCGCTTTCGCCAGTGTTAAACAAATGGGTAGCTAGTTCTGTACGCATCACTGAAAACGGTTTGACTGGCTCTTTAGCCTACATCCCTTGGTCTACTTGGTTGCGTACTACACTTTCCAGCGGGAAGCCTGTTGGCTTCACGCTTAGACCGGATAACAAAATGTCATTCAATGCACTGCCGGATGCGGTGTACACGATTGACTTTGATTATTACCGGACACCACAACAACTCACTGAAAATACAGATGAGTTGTTATTAGCAGAGCAGTTTCATGATGCTGTTCTTTATAAAGCCATCCTCTATGTAGCGGCAGAGCAAGATGCGCCTGAGTTATATCAAGACGCACAAGCCCAACTTAACATTAGGCTATCAGCAATGGGTGTTACAGAACTCCCAACGATTGCTATAGCTAAATCACCGGTGGCATAACGATGTCTGTACAGACTCAATACTGGCCACTTGGTGGAGGTCTTGACCTGGTTAGCCCAGCGATGTCGCTTGGACCAGGTAACGCTATTTTAGCGCAGAACTTCGAGTGTGCATTGGGTGGCGGTTATCGCCGCATGGATGGCTATACAATCTTTGATGGCCGTGTTTCTGATACGCCTCTAGCAGTGGCCGGTAGCGGCCCTATCCGTGGTATCTGGGAATATAACAGTGATGTTTATGCCTTCAGAGATAACGCGGCAGGCACAGCGTGTGTCATGCACAAGGCTACTACTGGTGGCTGGGTTGTAGTTACAACTCCAGCACTTGCAGTTGGTGGTACTTATGACTTCCTAAACTACAACTTCGGTGGTCACTCAGGCTCTGGGAAGATGTACGGCTGCGATGGGGCGAATAAAGCCTTTCAGTTTGATGGAACAACGTACACACAACTTACCACTGGGATGACAACAGATACCCCAACGCATGTAGGTGTTCATAAGAACCATTTATTCTTATCGTTCACAGGGGGTTCGGTTCAGCACAGCGGCATTGGTGATCCTACTAGCTGGACGCTGGCGACAGGCGCTGGCGAGCTAGGTCTAGGTACTGAAGTAACCGGTTTGAGAAGCATGCAGGGTAACTCTTTAGTTATCACCGGCGAAGATCGCATTAATATCCTCTATGGGACGTCCGCTTCTGACTGGGATTTGCAATCATTCTCAATGGTAGTAGGGGCCACAGAACGCTCCCAAGCCTACATTGAAACGGGATTGTACTTCTTCAATGGCGATGATCTCTCCAGCATGATTACTACGCAAGCTTTTGGTGACTTTGAAACCAGCAGCATAAGCGCGGCAGTAAACCCGTATTTAAAGCCTCGAAAGGGTTTGATTGTAGGCGCTAGCGTCAACAAAGATAAGAACCAATACCGCCTATTCTTTAGCGATAAGTCAGTGCTGGTTGGCACTATCGCTAATGGCGTAGTTGTCGGGTACACCAATTGGCTGTTAAACGATACCCCAAGCTTTATTGCTGAAAACCATTTCGGTAGCACCGATGGAAAAGTAATGAAGATGGACACAGGTAATTCGTTTAACGGAGTCGCCATCCAGTCATTCCTACGCCTAGCGTTTACACCACTAGGGACCCCCCAGAATAAGAAGAGATACCGCAAAGCCGTACTTGAAGTGGAATCGGGAGGTCAGTCTACTTTGAGCTACGTTGCTGACTACGACTACGGCTCCGGCGGTTCGTCCGCGTCTGCACAAGCAACTATCGCTGGTGGATCTGTATCTGGCGGTGGCGGTGGTGGATTCTGGGATGTAGCTACTTGGGACAATTTTGTATGGTCGAGCGCTGTTGTGGCGTCGGCTGAAGCGTACCTGAACGGGACGGGCAGAAACATTAGTCTGCTTATCGTTCACAGCAGCGCAACTGACCCTGCATTCACAGTACAGGGTGTACAACTGAACTACTCGATACGAGGATTAAATAGATGAGCAACACTTTTACGAAACCGTCAGATCTTATTGCCGGTACAACTGCCCGTGCCGAAGATATTAATAACCGAGTAGACGCTACTGAAACGGGTTTTGATAACGTAGAGGTCATCACTAACCGCTCAGTAAAGTTACCTGTAGGAACAACGGGCGACCAAGTAATTCTTGAGTCTGCACCTAACCGCGCTCTTAAAGAGATTGGCTTTGATGCTAATGGCGATTTGGTTCTTATAGGTTCAGCCTTCCAATGGAAAGGCGACTGGCTAACTACCACAGCCTATGTCAAGAATGATGTAGTTCGTGATAGTGGCACTAAGAATATTTACACAGTCCAGGCTAACCATACCTCTGGTGTATTGGCGACTGACATTTCTAGCGCTAAGCTATCCTTAGCGATTAATGTTGCGGACGTAGAGACCGCAAAAACTGCTGCACAAACTGCACAGACCGCAGCCGAGACAGCACAGACCGCAGCAGAGCTTGCAGAAACACATGCTGAGACAGCAGAGACTAATGCTGAACTGGCAGAAGTGAACGCTGAAACAGCAGAAACTAACGCAGCAGCCTCCGCTTCCGCAGCAGCAGCAGATTTAGTTCTCACCAACGATGATGTTGTATTAACTCATGCCGATGTGGTTCTCACCCATGCTGACGTAGTATTGGCAGAAGCAGATAAAGTTCAAACAGGTTTAGATAAAGCAGCCACTAACGCTGACGTATTACTGACCCATGCCGATGTAGTTTTAGCAGAAGCGGATAAAGTACAAACAGGTCTTGATCGTGTTGCTACAAGTGCAGATGTTGTACTTACTAACGCAGACGTAGTATTAACTCATGCCGATGTAGTCCTGGCTGAAGCTGATAAAGTCCAAACTGGATTAGATCGCGTAGCTACGGCAGCAGACAAGGTAGCAACAAACGCGGATGTAGTTACCACCAACGCAGATGTAGTTACGACAAATGCAGATGCCGCAACAACCACGGCTGACGTGGCTCTCACTCACGCGGATGTAGTTAGCACAAATGCCGATGTAGTTTCTGCTGAAGCTGACAAGGTACAAACTGGTCTGGATCGTGTAGCCACCAATGCAGATGTAGTGCTAACACACGCAGACGTGGTTTCTGCTGAAGCTGATAAAGTACAGACAGGGCTAGATCGCATTGCCACTGCTGCCGATGTAGTCACTATTCAAGGCGATGTAACCCTAACTAATGCTGACGTTGCATTAACACACGCAGATGTACTCCTAACTAACGCTGACGTTGTATTAACTCATGCAGATGTTGTATTAACTCATGCTGACGTTGTGCTAGCCGAAGCGGATAAAGTTCAAACAGGCTTAGATAGAGCAGCCACCAATGCGGATGTAGTGCTTACCCATGCAGACGTAGTTCTTGCTGAAGCTGATAAGGTACAGACTGGCTTAGATAAGATAGCTACAAATGCAGACGTTGTAACAACTAATGCCGATGTAGTTCTTACTAACGCTGATGTAACCTCGTCAGCTAGCTCTGCTTCCGCAGCTACAGCAGCAAGAGATGCAGCCCTAGCCGCCTTTGACTCATTCGATGATCGTTACTTAGGTACTAAAGCATCTGACCCTGGTTTAGACAACGATGGAAACGCTTTGGTTGGAGGTTCACTTTACTTCAATACAACTGATGATGTTATGAAGGTCTATGAAGGCAGTGCTTGGGTAGCAGCCTATGCTTCTTTAGCAGGTGCAGCCTTGTTGACAGGTGCAGCCTTTACAGGTGCTATAACAACTAACTCTACCTTCGATGGTCGAGATGTGGCTACTGATGGTACCAAGTTAGATGGCATTGAAGCTTCTGCAACTGCGGATCAAACCAAAGCTGACATTGACGCTTTAGGAATCTCCGCTAGCTCAATCACGGGCGCTTTACCAGCAATCAGTGGCGCAGCATTAACTAACCTACCGCAGCCAGTAGTAACAGGAACCACACTACCTAGCCCAGTTTCAGCCGAGGGTTCACTCTTCTACATCACAGACACTGAATCACTTTACGTAAGCCGTGGTTCTGTATGGCATGAGGTAAGCAACCCCTCCGCAGTAGCGACAGGCGGTACAGTAACAATTGCTTCTATAGAAGAAGATGATACATTTAGCTACAACTTAGGTCTTAATTTCACAGATGCTGACGATGCCGATACAGCTCTAACCTACACCTTAGAGTCTGGCACTATGCCAACAGGTATGGTTCTGCCAACAGCAGGCAACTCAGCCGTTACAGGCACAGCAGCGCAAGTATCAGCCGATACGACATTTACTTGGACGGTAAAAGCAGTTGACACTCAAGGCGGTGCTTCCTTCCAGAACTACCTCCAACAAATCACTAATTTCGTGCCGTATACAACCGCACAGCTAAGGCTGATAATTGCTAATGGTGCCGATGTAACAGCAGCCAATACCACTAAAGGTATGACTAGTTTAAGTTTCCTATTAAGCACTGCAAATGTTGGAGGCTACACATCGGCACAGGTAGCTACACTGTCCGCGTTTAACCAAGATATAAGTGCTTGGGACGTAAGTTCAGTTACTACAATGAATGCTATGTTCTACAACAACCCCACCTTTAACCAAGATATAGGCGGTTGGGACGTAAGTTCAGCTGTTAATATGAATGCCATATTCCGAGGCGCAGATGCTTTCAACCAAGACATTAGCTCTTGGAACCTTAGCAGCGCCACGGATGTTGATAGTATGTTCTACGGTACAGACGTATTCAATAATGGCGGAGTCGCTTTAAACTGGACACATGGTTTTGGTACTAACTGTGATATGGGTTATATGTTTTACAACGCATTGGCTTTTAACCAAGACATAAGTGCTTGGGATACAAGTTCTGCAACCACTATGTACGGCATGTTCCAGAATGCGGATTCATTTAACCAGCCTATTGGTAGTTGGGACGTAAGTTCTGTTTTAAATATGGGGAGTATGTTCAAGGATACGGCCATATTCAACCAAGATATTTCACCTTGGAATACCATTTCTGTCACTGCTATGAACGATATGTTTAATACTGCAAGTGCCTTCAACAACGGTGGAGTAGCATTAGATTGGGCTAACACTGGTTCGGTTGTCAGTTTCAATACTATGTTTAAGAATGCAGCAGCTTTTAACCAAGATATATCTGGCTGGAGCACTGGCTCTGTTACCAGTATGTACAATATGTTCAACAATGCAGATGCCTTTAACCAAGACGTATCCGCTTGGAATACTAGCTCCGTAACTAATATGTCTAACATGTTCTACGGCACAGCCGTTTTCAACAACGGTGGTGTCGCCTTAGATTGGACGTATGGCTTTGGCACTAACTGCAATATGACCAGCATGTTAAGAAGCGCCATCGTCTTCAATCAAGATGTATCTGCGTGGAACACTACTAATGTTACAAATATGTCGGGAGTGTTCGACAATGCGCAGGCTTTCAATCAAGACGTATCCAACTGGGATGTAAGTTCTGTAACGCTTATGACTGAAATGTTCACTGGCGCAGTGGCTTTCAATAACGGTGGAGTAGCATTAGATTGGGCGGACACAAGCTCTGTTACTGGCATGTACTCTATGCTGCGAAACGCAGATGCTTTCAACCAAGATATATCTAGCTGGAACATGAGCGCAGTAACTGCTACGGGAAATATGCTACGGGATACCGCTATATTCAACAATGGTGGAGTAGCTCTGGATTGGGTAGGTGGTTTTGGCGCTAATTGCGTTATGACTCGGATGTTTCAGAGTGCATTGGCCTTTAACCAGCCTATAGGCACTTGGAATACTAGCTCTTGCAGGGATATGTCGCATCTAATGAATTCAGCGACCTCCTTTAACCAAGATGTATCTCCTTGGAATACTAGCGCATGTAACAATATGTCTTATATGTTCTACAACGCTACCGTATTCAACAATGGTGGAGTGGCACTAGATTGGGTTAACACAAACATAGTTGACAAAATGAGTCGTATGTTTTTTGGTGCTAGCGTGTTTAACCAAGATATTTCAGGTTGGAATACAAGTCTGGTCACTGATATGGTGCAAATGTTCCAAGACGCAACAGCATTCAACCAAGATATTTCAGGTTGGAATATATCGTCTATTACGTCAAGCAATAATTTCCGTGCAGGCACATCAGCCCTAACTTGCGCCAACACACCACTACTACCAGAAGCCTCCACAAGTTGCCCTTTGCCAATAACCCGAAGTGCATTAGTCACTCTAATAGCTAACGGTGATGATGTAACAGCGGTTAACACATCTACTATCACTGATATGAGCGACCTGTTCTTTAATAACGCAACTTTCAACCAGAATATTAGTGCATGGGATACAGGCTCGGTAACTAATATGTATAGGATGTTTAAGGATGCTGACGCATTCAACCAAGATATTAGTTCTTGGGATACGTCTAGCGTAACTAACATGGGAAGCATGTTCCAAGGTACGGCAGTATTCAACCAAGACATTAGCCCGTGGAATGTAAGCTCTGTCACCTCAATGGCCTCTATGTTTTCTGATTCCGTTCTTTACAACAATGGTGGAGTGGCTTTGGACTGGACTGCGCTTACAGCACTCCTCAATACTGGAAGCATGTTCTCTAGTGCACAGGCATTCAACCAAGATGTATCCGCTTGGGTTACAGGGGCAGTTACAAATATGGGTTATATGTTTGGTAACGCTCCAGCATTCAACAACGGAGGTGTTGCATTAACGTGGTCTGATACTAGCTCAGTATTGGATATGTCTAACATGCTCAGGAATGCTGATTCCTTCAACCAAGATGTATCTTCTTTGGACGTTAGTGCAGTTACTAATATGAGCTACATGTTCTTCGGAACAGCTATATTCAATAACGGTGGAGTAGCATTAGATTGGGCTAACACTGGTTTAGTCTTAAATATGGCTAGCATGTTTATGAATGCAGTAGCATTTAATCAAGTCGTAGGTACTTGGAATACCAGTTCTGTCACCACCATGTCTACAATGTTCAATGGTGCAAACTCATTTAACCAAGATATTAGCGATTGGGACGTCAGTTCTGTTGGCATTATGACTGGGATGTTTGAGGTTAACACAGCTTTTAATAATGGAGGTGTGGCGTTAGATTGGGCAGATACAGGTTCTGTTACACATATGGCTTGGATGCTATACGGTGGCACTATTTTCAACCAAGATATTAGTTCTTGGGACACAAGTTCAGCGATTGTTATGACAGGGTTGTTTTATAACAATGCTTACTTTAACCAAGATATATCTGGCTGGAACGTATCTTCAGTAACCGCTAGTGCTAGTTTCAATGGAGGCACATCTGTCCTAACCTGTGCCAACACTCCAGCCCTAGACACTGCCACAACAGGCTGTGCGTTTGTTCCAGTAGATAAAGCAGACCTTAAACTATGGATTGCCAACGGTGACGATGTTACCAATGTGAATACTACTGGCATGACGGATATGAGTGGACTGTTTAGTAAGTTTTCGGGGACTGCTGGGTACACTGTGGCACAAAAAGATACTCTAGTAGCTTTTAACCAAGACATATCTTCTTGGGATATGAGTAGCGTGACCAGCATGTACCAGATGTTCCAGAACGCATCATCTTTCAACCAAGATATATCTGGCTGGGATACAAGTTCTGTTGCCAATACTTATGGCATGTTCCAGAGCGCATCATCTTTCAACCAAGATATATCTCCTTGGAACGTAGGTTTGGTTGCTAGTATGGCTTATATGTTCTTTGAAAGCACCAACTTCAACAACGGTGGAGTAGCTCTAGATTGGGCTAACACAAGCTCTGTCACCAACATGTCTAATATGTTTACGGGGGCAACATCATTCAACCAAGATGTATCTGCTTGGAATACAAGTGCGGTCATTAATATGAGCTATATGTTCAAGAATACAAATGCATTCAATCAAGACATATCTCCTTGGAATACAAGCGCAGTCACTAATATGTTTAGGATGTTCTATGCCAACAGCGCCTTCAACAACGGTGGAGTAGCATTAGATTGGGCTAATGGTTTTGGTTCTAACTGTAGTATGTCTGAGATGTTTATGAATGCAGACGCTTTCAACCAACCTATAGGTACTTGGAATATAGTCAATGTTACTAATATGCAGAAGATGTTCAATAATGCAGATGTTTTCAACCAAGATGTAAGTCCTTGGAATACAAGCTCTGTTACTAATATGGCGCAAATGTTCTACGACAACAGCACCTTCAACAACGGTGGAGTAGCGTTAGATTGGACAAGTGGTTTTGGTGCTAGTTGTAACATGGCGGAGATGTTCAGCACTTGTACAGCTTTCAACCAAGATCTATCTGCTTGGAACACTAGCACTGTCACTAGCATGAGAGCTATGTTCCAGAATGCAGATGATTTCAATCAAGATATATCTGGCTGGAATGTAGGTGCTGTCACTAATATGCGGGAAATGTTCCAGTATACAAATATATTCAACAATGGCGGGGTAGCTTTAAACTGGGCTAATACTGCCGCTGTTACTAATATGTCTGCAATGTTCAAGGGGGCAACAACATTCAACCAGAATATTTCAGGCTGGAACGTGTCCTCTGTAACCTCTAGCGCCAACTTCCGATTAAGTTCAGCCCTAACTTGTGCCAACACCCCAGCATTACCTGCTGCATCCACTGGCTGCTAAACCCCTAACTAAAGGACATTAATAATGTTAACTAAAGAAGTATTCAACCAATTAAATAACGTGTCTAAGTTATCGGTGTTGCCTCCAGAAACTATGGCGGCATTAGTCGCTGAACGTAAGGCGGTGTTTGAAGCTCACAAGGCTGATCCAACACTAATGAAGACAGAGACACAGAAGATCAACGACAAGTACAAAGTAATGGATGTGGAGCTAATTGAAGCATCCACTGAGGTTAACGGTGAGATTGTCACCCTAACCGATGCCGCCAAGAGTTTAGTTTCCCAAGTGCGAGATGTGGAGGCTCTAAGTAGCATTAAGCTAGTACGTGAAGCTGCCACAATTAGTATCGCAGTAACACTAGCCAACGGCATTGAGCTAGATGGTGACGAGCTATCACAGAATCGACTAGCAAGAGCCTTATTAGTCATAGATGCAGATAGCATTATTTCATGGATAGCCCTCGATAACACTATTGTACAGCTAACAAAAGCAGACGTTAAAGAAGCACTGAAACTAGCGTTGGAAGCGCAGAGCGTTATATTCCTAAAAGGGAAGTAAACGATGTGGTCAACCGTCACCGAGGTTTACCCAATGTATGTCGCTCCAGCACTTGCGCCTGCTGGCCAGATACACATTATTGAACCTAAGACGGACGACCACATACGGTATAGCGTACAACGCATCACAGGGGTTGTTGCGTACAAGCAACATGGCCCACTCTCCACCCTTCACTGGGTCACTAAATGCTAGCTGAGCTAGCGATTGCAAATGCAGCGTTCAAAGTCATCAAGACTACCCTGGCTAACGGAGGTGAGCTACTTGCAGCAGGCAGGGCGGTAGGCGACTACTTTAAAGCTGAGAACGATATAGCTAAAGAAGTCGAAGCAAAAGGTAAGGGTAATGTTCTTGAGATGTATCAAGCTCAATTACAGCTAAGGAAACAAGAAGACGAGCTGAAGTACATGCTCAATAAGCAAGGCTTAATGGGCTATCACAACTTCCTTGAGTTCAAAGCCCAGTACGCCCGTGATCAAAAAGCCGCTGCCAAAGCTCAAGCAAGAGCTAGGCATAAGCGCAACAAAGCAATCGAAGAAAACTTAACTCTTGCCATTAAGGTAGGTGGAATGCTGTTAATTATCTGTGCTGCACTCTTCGGTGTGGCCCTCTACTTGAGATGAACAATATGGACGTTGATGTAAGATTTGACAGACTAGAAGCTAAGATAGATAAGCTTGCTGATGCCTTAGTTAAGCTTGTTGAAATAGATACTAAAATTGACGGATTATTAACTCACAATAACACTCAAGATAGGCGTATAAATAAGCATAGCGACACTATTGATGCACACGCTATTAAGTTAGCCACTGTAGCCAAAGCTAGCGGTGCTAATGAATGGTTTGTTAGGCTATTAATAGCTGCCTTAGTTTCAGCCGCAGCATTTATGATGCGGAGCTAATCATGTTCAAACTTGGCCAGAACTCACTCAACAATCGAAGTGGTGTAGACCCACGGCTTATCGAGATTTCAGACCGTGCGATACAGTTATCTATTATTGATTTCGGCATACCTTCTTCTGGTGGCCTGCGTACCGTTGCAGATCAAGCCAAACTGTTCACCGCAGGCAAATCTAAGGCTGACGGACGAACCAATAAATCCTACCACCAAACAGGCAGGGCGATTGATGTGTACGCTTACGTTGACGGGAAAGCTAGCTGGGAAAAAGAGCATCTGGCCTTGATCGCTGCGGCGATGTTACAGGCTTCAGCGGAGCTTGGTTACAAATTATCATGGGGTGGACTGTGGACCAGTTTCTGCGACATGCCTCACTTCCAGTTAGGAGATTAACATGGGTATTCTAAGCACGATCTTTGGCAGTGGTGATGTTATCACTAAGGGTATGGATCTAATCGACTCATTCCATACGTCTGAAACTGAGCTGATCGAAGCTAAGACAAAGGCTAAGACTGATCTAATGAACGCATACGCGCCGTTCAAGATTGCCCAACGGTACTTAGCTACCATGTTTGCCATAACGTACATATCCACTTACTGCCTAGTCATTGGGATGATGTTCATGGATAAAGACGTGGCAGCAGTTAAAGGAATACTAAGTGAGTTCCAGATTGATTGGATCATGCTTTCGATTGTCATGTTTTACTTTGGTGGTGGACTTGCTGACAGCGTAATGAAGAAGAAGTAAGAACTACCTTAATCAAACTATTAGTAACCAATAACACAATGGAGAGACAAAATGGCTCTTGGTCCAACACCTTACCCTAACCTGCAAACTCTGAGCGCACCTACAACACGTCAAGTAGATGCGAACTCAACAGTTCAGGGTCAGCTTAGTAACATAATGAACTCCGGCAATCCAATACTGGAACGCGCCAAAACCCGTGCAGCACAAGCTGCAAATAAGCGGGGGCTACTTAATACATCTATGGGTGTCCAGGCAGGACAAGAAGCGATGTTGACCGCAGCCACACCGCTCGCTCAGCAAGACGCAGCAACCTATAACAATCAAGGGTTGACCAACCAGACTGTTCAAAATCAGTTTAGCCGAGACACCAACGAATATGTTCGACAACGTGGGCTGAGCGATCAAGGTTTCCGTAACACCTACAATCTTAGCGATCAAGGTTTCAATCAACAAACTGGTGGGGGTACTTATGGCTCTGGTTTAATTGGCGCTGAGTTAGCAGGTAAGAAAGAACTACTTGCTTCAGAGCAGGCATACGGCGCTGGACAATCATCATTAGATCGAGGCTTCAGCTCTTCAGAAGCTCAGTTGGGCAGAGAGCAACAGCAGAACCTTTTAGCGTCTGAGCAATCCTTTGGTGCTGGGCAATCAGCGTTAGGTCGAGGCTTCAGCTCTTCGGAATCCCAGTTGGGCAGAGAGCAACAGCAGAACC
>Ga0307986_10002615_pt1 | contig 12834 bp, 14 predicted proteins | sample EllFjometageno82_FD_203170 | JGI IMG/M metagenome (GOLD analysis project Ga0307986, IMG submission 203170) | Marine microbial communities from Ellis Fjord, Antarctic Ocean - #82 | ecosystem: Environmental > Aquatic > Marine > Unclassified | place: Southern Ocean | collected 2014-10-09
CTAAAAAAGGGACAAAGGCTAAGGTTATTGCAATGGCAGAAAAAAATGCCAAAGAATCTTTAAATAGAAAAATTTATGAAACAAATAATAATAAAAATTTATTTGAGGGTGTATCTAGAAAATTCAATCTTAAGAATGGTATAAACTTAGTGGAAGTTTACGATAATAGTCATATCTCTGGAACAAATAGTGTTGGAGCAATGATAACTTTTGGAAATGAAGGATTTATTAAAAAAAGATATAGAAAGTTTGATATTAAAACAAAAGGTGCAGAGCAAGATGATTTTGCAATGTTAAAAGAAGTTCTTAGTAGAAGGTTTAAGAGAGCAATGCTTGAAAAAGGAAACTACTTAACTTTGCCAGATTTGATACTAATTGATGGTGGAAAAGGGCAATATTCAACTGCAAAAGAAGTATTAGATGAGTTTGGTTTACATGATCTACCCATGATTGCTATTGCAAAGGGTAAATTTAGAAATAGTGGAGATGAAACTTTTTTTTACAAAGGTGAATCTTTTAAGTTCGAAAAAAATGATCCTACACTATTTTTTATGCAACGACTTCGTGATGAAGCACATAGGTTTGCAATAACTGCTCATAGAGCTAAAAGAGCTAAAGGCATTACAAAATCATTACTTGACCAAATAGAAGGTATTGGATCTATTAGAAAAAGAGCACTATTAAATCATTTTGGCTCAGCTAGAGCAGTTGAATCAGCTAGTTTTGATGAAATTAAAACAGTAGAAGGTGTTGAGGAAAAAGTTGCAAAAAAGATATATAACTTCTTTCACGAATAATTATGCTTAAAAAAATCCCAAATATTTTAACAATTGGTAGAATAATAATTGTACCATTTTTTGTCCTCGCATTTTATTTGCCTGGCTTTTATGGCGATTTGACTGCGTTTGCATTATTTGTGATTGCCTCATTCACAGATTTTTTAGATGGTATGTTAGCAAGAATGATGGAAGAAGAATCTAAATTAGGTGAATTACTAGATCCGATTGCAGACAAAATTATTGTTGCTACTGCACTAATACTACTTGTTATGAGTGGCACAATTAAAAATTACGAAGTTATTGCTGCGATTATAATACTTACAAGGGAAATACTAATTTCGGGTTTAAGAGAGTTTTTGGCAAGAGGACAAATAAAACTACCGGTAACTAATTTAGCGAAATTAAAAACCTTTTTACAAATGCTAGCTATAGCACTTCTGCTTACTGGTGAAACAGGAAACAAAATTATTAATTTTCAAGATTATAACGCTCAAACTATTGGTATAATTCTACTTTGGCTTTCAGCTTTTTTAACTTTATATACTGGTTATGAATATTTAAGAAAAGGCATTGACCATGCTATGTCTGAAGACAATAAAAAATAAATTATTTATTTTTTTCTAACTAAAGCTTGATAGCTTTCATTTAAATCAATTATAGTCTCACATACTTTAAATTGATTTTCTGCAATACATGACACAGGCGTAACTTCAGCTGCAGTTCCGGTTAAAAAACACCCAACAAAATTTTTAAGCTCTTCGGGTTTAATTTTTCTTTCCTCAATTTTAATACCTTTAGATTTTGCAATTTCAATTACAGTTCTTCTTGTTATGCCGTCTAGAAAGGAATCTGGAATTGGAGTGTGTATCTTTCCATTTTTATCTTTAAAAAAAATATTTGCACCAGTTGCTTCTGCTACATTTCCTTCGTGATCCAACATCAAAGAATCTGTAAAACCTTGTTGTTCGGCTTCATGTTTTGATAAAGTATTAATCATATAAAGACCTGAAGCTTTTGTATCCCACGGTATTGTATTTGGCGCTGGTTTTTTCCAATTAGATATATTTAATTTAATACCTTCTACTTTTAATTTTGGATCAAAGTATGACCCCCACTCCCAAGTTGCCACAGCAACATGAATTTTTGTTTGTTGTGCTGATATTGCCATCATTTCACTTCCTCTCCAAACGGTAGGCCTTACATATCCATTTTCTACATTTTGAACTGAAATAATATTATTACACGCATCATTTATTTCTTTTTCTGTGAAGGGAATCGTCATCCCCATTCTTTTAGCTGAATAGAAAAGTCTTGTAGTGTGCTCTTCTAGTTTAAATATAGAACCATCATAAACTCGTTCACCCTCAAAAACACAACTTGCGTAATGAAGTCCATGGTTTAAAATATGAACCTTGGCATCAGCCCAATCAACAAGCTCATTATTATACCAGATTTTACCAGATCTTTTGTCGTAGGGCATTGTCATATGAAATAATTTAAATTTTTTATAAAATTATCTTTGTATCTATAATATGTCAATATAACTTACCTATTATGAAAGAACTTTTATATTTACAAGATACTCAATTAAAGCAAGTGATTGAAAAGCTATTTACAGGCTATAAAGAATCTTTTGCAGATGCTAAGAAAACACTAGACAGATACTCAATTGGGATTGCACATCATAAAGTACTGCATCTACTTTCATTGTACAAAGGAATTACAATTTCGGAACTACTTAAAAAGCTAAAGGTTACCAAACAAAGTCTAAATCGAGTTTTAAAAGACCTAATTAAACTTGAAACTATATTTTTTGAGAAAGACCAACAAGATACAAGATTGAAGCATATTTTCTTAAATGAAAAAGGGGAAAAAATTTTTGAAGAGGTTTTTTCAACTCAAAAAAAAAGAATTTATAATGCCCTTCTAAATTCAAGCTCTGACCAAGTTCTTAACTTTAATAATGTTTTAAAAAAAATAATTAATGAATAATTTTATAGCTCATATTTTAGTTGTAGATGATGATGATGGAATTAGATCTCTTGTCAAACAATATTTGAATGAGAAAAACTTTCTAGTTACAACATCAAACAGTGCAGAAGATGCAGAAGAGAAAATTTCTATCATTAAATTTGATTTAATTATTTTAGATGTGATGATGACTGGAAAAAGTGGATTAGAGTTTATTAAAAAGAATAAAATAAAAATTGATACACCTATAATTCTTTTAACTGCAAAAGGAGAAGCACAAGATAGAATAGGTGGATTAGAAATTGGTGCTGATGATTATTTACCAAAACCTTTTGAACCCAAAGAACTTATATTAAGAATAAAAAATATTCTCAATAAGACAAAAAAAAATGACCAAAAAAGAATTATTCAATTTAATAATATTAAAATTGATCTTAATAAACTTTTGATCATTAAAAACGAAAATAAATTTAAAATAAATAATACTGAAAAAATTATTCTGGAAAAAATGATTAATAACCCTGGTAAAACATTTACAAGAGGGGATATTGGGGAACTGATTGATTTAGATAAAGAAAGATCTATAGATGTAATAATTACCAGGTTACGAAAAAAAATAGAAAATGATCCAAAAAATCCGAAATATTTGCAAACATTAAGGGGAGTCGGCTATGTCTTATGGATTGAATAAACTCATAAAAAATTTATTACCACGAAGATTATTTTATAGAGCCTTATTAATTGTGGCAGTACCTATTATTGTTCTACAGCTAATTATAACAATTGTTTTTTTTGACAGTCTTTGGATTAAAACAAATAAGGGTATGACTCGAGCACTTGTTGGTGAAATGAAAACTTTCATCACAGCATACGATAATGATAGATATAATAATGATTTATCTAGTCTTTTTTCGATTTACTTAGATCTTAATGTTGAATTTAAAAATGATAAATCTTTTGATAAAATTTCAAACGAAAGATGGTTTAGTCCGATTGATAGAACTTTAAGGAGGGAATTAAAATCAAATATTGGTGTTGGAAATTATTGGTTTGATACGACATCTTATAAGAAGCTAATTCACATAAATATAAAACACAATAATGGTTATTTTGAGTTTTTTATTCCTAAAGATAGGGTAACAAGCGCTTCTGCAAGAGTGTTCGCTTTATGGATAACTCTTCCAGCATTATTAATGATAACGATAGCAATAATATTTCTAAAAAATCAGACTAGACCAATTGTTAATCTTGCAAAAGCTGCTGAAAAATTTGGTAGAGGTGAAAATATTGATGAATACCGACCTTCGGGTGCATTGGAAATAAGACGGGCAGGTTTAGAATTTGATAAAATGAGAAAAAGAATAATGAAGCACCTTAATCAAAGATCTGAAATGCTATCAGGAATAAGTCACGATTTAAGAACACCACTAACAAGACTAAAACTTCAATTATCTTTTATTAAAGATGAAAAGTTATCTAAAAAAATGTCTTTAGATATAGATGAAATGGAAAAAATGCTTAATGAGTATCTACAATTTACTAGTTCAACATATTTAGAAAAAAATGAGACTTTTGATGTCTCTGAATTAATAGAAAATACAATTAATAAATATGATAATAATAATATTTCAAAAGAACTAATTCCTAGAGTTTATATGAATGGTAGAAAAAATTTAATCCAAAGATCTTTAAACAACTTAATTGACAACTCTATTAAATATTCAGAAAAAATAAATCTCAGACTGTTTAAAAGAAATAACAATATAATAATTACTATTGATGACGATGGTCTTGGTATTCCTGAAAAAGAATATCAAAATGTCTTTAAGCCTTTTTATAAGCTCGATAAAAGTAGAGGAGATTCTAAATCTAGTGTTGGTCTTGGATTGTCTATCACATTAGATATTATAAAATCGCATGGAGGTAATATTGTTTTGGAAAAATCTCCTTTAAATGGACTAAGGGTTAAGATTTTTTTGCCTTTGTAATTCTTTTTTTTAAATTATTTCTTTCTAACCTTTCTACTTTTTTTTCAAGATTTTCAACTCTTTTAATTAAAATGTCAGTTTCCTCTTTGCTTGCTAGTTTCATTTTAAAAACTACCTCATCTCTTTTTGATTTTAAAATATTTATTATCTCAAAACTTAAATCTTTATAAGAAATAAGTCCTTGTTCAAATAATTTTGCTAATTTATCAATTACAAATTTTGATTTTGTCATATATTCGTTTATATAATTAATATACTTTATACGTAGTTTTTAAAAAATGTTTATTAATAATTTTGACCCAGTAGCTTTTCAGATTTTATCATTAGAAATTAGATGGTATTCGTTGGCTTATATTATTGGAATTATATTAGGATGGACATATTGCAAAAAAAAATTGATTAAAAACCAGCACATACTGAGTTTGTTTGATGACTTTATTACATATCTAGTTGTGGGGGTAATTCTAGGTGGAAGAATTGGTTATGCGTTATTTTATAATCTAGAGTACTATTTAGAAAACCCATTTGAAATCCTAATGGTGTGGAATGGTGGAATGTCTTTTCATGGGGGCCTAATTGGGGTCATTATTGCATCTCAATTATTCTCAAGCAAACATAAGATTAATAAATTTATATTCTTAGATTTGGTGGCACTATCAGCACCTATTGGAATTTTTTTTGGCAGGATTGCAAATTTTATAAATTCAGAACTTATTGGAAGAGCAACTAACCTGCCCTGGTCTGTACAATTTATATTAATCGATGATATTAAGAGGCACCCATCGCAGTTGTACGAGGCTTTTTTTGAGGGAATAATTTTGTTCCTTTTGCTTAGACATTTCTTTAAGAAAAATTACCTAGAAAAACCAGGAAAAATATCAGCTTTATTTTTAATTTTTTATTCTATTTTTAGATTTCTTGCAGAATTTTTTAGATCTCCCGACCCTCAAATTGGTTATTTAATTTTAAACTTAACACTAGGTCAGTTAATAAGCGTTATTTTTTTAGTGTCTGGCGCACTCTTATTTTATTTAAAAACTAATGAAAAATAAAAAAGATACTTTAATCACATTAGATAATTTTATAGATGATTCCCTGTATAATAAAAAACATGGCTACTACATGAAAAAAAACCCTTTCGGTGAAAGTGGTGATTTTATAACGGCTCCCAACATATCTACATTATTTTCTGAAATGATTGCTATCTGGGTGATTTCATTTTGGGAAAAACTAAACTGTCCTAAAAAATTTAATTTGATTGAATTGGGGGCAGGTAATGGTGAAATGATGAGGGTATTAATTCGCACATTCAATAAATTTCCACAATTTAAAAAATCTTGTAAAATTAATATATTAGAAAAAAGTGAATTACTTCAACGTACACAAAAAGCTAATAATAAAGAAGCAAAAATTAAATGGTTAAATAATTTAAACAGATTAAATAATTTTCCGTGTATTTTTATTGCAAATGAATTCTTTGATGCTTTACCTATAAAACAGTTCTTAAAAAAAGAAAAAAAATGGTACGAAAGAAATGTAAAGTTTGTCAATAATAAGAAGCTGGAATATTTAGATATTCCATTTGATATGCAAAAATTTGAAAAAGAAATTAATTTTAAAATTTCTTATAACCAAAATTTTATTGAATACTCTCCACTGACTACTAAATACTTAAAAACTATAATTAAAAAAATTAAACTTAATAATGGTGGAATTTTAATAATAGATTATGCATATCTTGAAAAAGAAATGAAAAATACTCTTCAGGCAGTTTCTAAACACAAATACTGTGATGTTCTAAATGGTTTTAGAAATTCAGATATAACCTATAATTTAAGCTTTAATTTAATTGATAAGATAATTAAAAAGTTAGGTCCATGCTCGTCTTTGTCTACTACTCAAAAAGGGTTCTTAACAAAACTTGGTATATTGAATAGAGCTGAAATATTATCTAAAAGTATGCCATTTAGTAAAAAAGCTGATATCTATTTTAGAATTAAAAGATTAATTGATGAAAGTCAGATGGGACATTTGTTTAAAGTAATGTTTATAACAAATCATAAAAATAAATTTAAGTTAGGATTCTAAATTGATTAAATCAAAGAAATTATCTGGATTTAAAAATATAGAACATGCTTTCTTCAATAGATTAGGTGGAAAATCTACTGGTATATTTAAAAGTTTGAACTGTGGGTCAGGTTCCTCCGATAATAAAAGAAATATACAAAAAAACCTTGAAACTGTAAGTAATAAAATTAATGCTAAATCTAAAAAAATAGTTTTATTAAACCAGGTTCATGGTAATAAATTTCATTACATAAATAAGAGTTCAAAACTAAATAAAAATAAATTTGAAGGAGATGCTTTAATCACAGATAAGAGAAACTTGCCTATAGCTGTTTTAACAGCTGATTGTGCTCCAATATTAATACATGATGAAGATAAAGTAATGATAGCTGCTATCCACGCAGGATGGAGAGGTGCCTACAAAGATGTTGTTAAAAAAGTAGTTAAATTTATGATTAAAAAGGGCTGTTCCCCAAAAAGCATTACTGCTGCTATAGGTCCTTGCATTTCAAGTAATAATTATGAAGTTAAAGAAGATTTTAAAAAAAAATTTATTAAAAAAAATAAAAATAATATAATTTTTTTTAAAAAAATAAAAAATAAAAATTACTTTAATTTAAATAAATATATTCATTTTCAATTAAAAAGCTTAAATATCAAGAAAATAGATGTTATCAATAAAGATACATTTAATGCCAAAAATAATTTTTTTAGCGCAAGAAGATCCATTGGCCATAATGAGAATGATTATGGTAGAAATATTTCAATAATTATGATTAATTAACAATATCTCATGAAATTATTATCTGGAAACAGCAATAAACCTTTAAGTAAAAATATTGCAAAATATTTAAAAACTAAACTTGTAAACTCTAGTATTAAAAAATTTAATGATGGAGAAATCTATATAGAGATTAATGAAAATATTAGAGGTAATAGTATTTTTATAATCCAATCAATCTCTTCTCCTGCAAATGATAATTTGATGGAATTACTTTTATGTATTGATGCATTAAAAAGATCTTCAGCTAAAAATATCACTGCTGTTATTCCTTATTTTGGTTATGCTAGACAAGACCGAAAGGTAGTGCCTAGAACTTCTATATCAGCAAAACTTGTTTCTAATTTGATTACTAAAGCTGGTGCTGATCGAGTTGTTACTGTTGACTTACATGCAGGTCAAATTCAGGGTTTCTTTGATATTCCAGTAGATAATTTGTTTGCTACTCCTATTTTTGCGAGGCATGTAAAAAAAAATATTAAAAGTAAAAATATGATTTGTGTTGCACCAGATGTTGGGGGCACTGAGAGAGCTAGAGCTCTTGGTAAAATTTTAGGTATTGAACTTGCGATCGTTGATAAAAGAAGACCTAAACCAGGACAATCAAAAGTTATGAATATTATTGGTAATGTTAAAGATAAAACCTGCATTATAGTTGATGATATAATTGATTCTGGTGGAACCATAGTTAATGCTGCCAAAGCATTAAAGGATAAAGGGGCAAAAGAAGTTTATGTTTATATTACTCACGGTGTTCTAACAGGAGAGGCTATAGATAAAATTAAAAAATCTCGTATAAAAAAATTAGTAATAACCGATACAATTGATAATCAAGATAAAATTAAGAAAGCTAAAAATATAGAAGTTTTGCCTATTTCAACACTTATGGGAGAGGCAATTAAAAGAATTTCTAATTCGACTTCAGTATCTGATTTATTTAAATAATTAACTTGAGTTATTAAAGAACTTGCGCTAGAAAGCTTTCTTTTATGAATTCACTTGAAGCAAATACTAGAAATACTAAATCAAAAGGAGATGTTAGATCTCTTAGGTTGGCCGGCAATATTCCAGGTATAATTTATGGTGGGTCAGAAGAGAACCAAAAAGTTACCATTTTAAAAAAAACACTTAAATTTTTAATTGAAAAAGAAAATTTTTTATCAAATATTATAACTCTTAATTTAGATGGCAAACCTCAAAATGTTTTGCCAAGAGAAATCACATATAATGTAATATCAGATGAGCCAACTCATATTGACTTTCTTAGAGTTGTTCCTGGTGTAAAAATTAGAATTGAGGTGCCTGTGCAGTTTATTAACCATGAAACATCACCTGGTTTAAAAAAAGGTGGAGTATTAAATATAGTTAGAAGAAAAATTGAATTAAAATGCCCAAGCGAAAAAATTCCAGAGGCAATTATAATAAATCTAGACGGTGTAGATATTGGAGAAAGTTTTAAAATATCCTCAGTTAAACTTGAAGATGGTGTTACTCCAACTATTTTAGGAAGAGATTTTGTAATTGCAACATTAGCTGCACCTACAGTTATGAAAGAGCCAGAAAAACCAGCAGAAGAAGCAGCGGATGTTGCTACAGCGGATGGTAAAGATGGAGCTCCAACAACTGAGGTAGATAAAGATAAAAAAGAAGGTGAAGAAAAAAAAGCTCCTGAAGAAAAAAAATAATCAACTTATTTCAGTGAAGATTCCTAAATACAATTTAAAAAAATTATGCTTCTATTCGTAGGTTTAGGAAACCCAACACCCAATAGCGAAAATAATAGACACAATATTGGCTTTAAGTTAATTGATGCCCTTAATCTAAAATTTGGCCTATCAAAACAAAAACCTAAATTCAAAGGACTGCTAACCACAGGAAATGTTGAAGACAAAAAAGTTTATGCAATAAAGCCTCTCACCTTCATGAATAATTCTGGGATTTGTATAAGGGAATTGATTGAATACTTTAAAATTGATGTAGAAGATGTGATTGTATTTCATGATGATCTTGATATCGAATTTGGAAAAGTAAAAGCAAAATTTGCCGGTTCTAGTGCTGGACATAATGGAATTGAATCTATTGATAAATTCATAGGAAAAGACTACTCAAGAGTAAGAATTGGAATTGGAAGACCAAAAACAAAGGTTGATGTTTCGGACCATGTATTAAAAGATTTTGATGAAGACGAAATGTTACAACTAGAAAAAATTACAAATAATATTATTAACTCAATGCCTCTTTTAATTGATAAAAAATTAGATTTATTTGCAAGTACTGTAAATAATAAATAATGAGTTTTAAGTGCGGAATTGTTGGGCTACCTAATGTCGGCAAGTCTACATTATTTAATGCCCTTACAAATTCCAGTAAAGCACAGGCTGCTAACTTTCCTTTTTGCACTATTGAACCAAATATTGGCGTTGTTCCAGTTCCAGATGAAAGATTGGATAAATTAATAGAAGTGTCACAATCCAAAAAAAAAATAAACACTACTATTGAATTTGTAGATATTGCTGGTCTTGTGGAGGGTGCCTCTAAAGGTGAGGGCTTGGGAAACAAGTTTCTATCCCACATTAGAGAAGTAGATGCAGTAATACATATGATTAGATGCTTTGATTCTGATGATATTCAAAATGTAAACCCCACAGTAGATCCAATAAGAGATCTAGAAATCATTGAAACAGAAATGATGTTAGCAGATCTTGAATCAATTCAAAAAAGATTAGAAAAAAATAATAAAAAAAATATAGATGAGGAACAATTAAAAATACTAGAAGTTGCTTCAGATTGCATTAATAATTCTAAAGATATCCAGATTCTTTATGATCAATTTGAAAAAAAAACAATAAATCAAAGTGGTTTACTATCGTTAAAACCAAAAATCTTTGTCTGTAATGTTGATGAAGCAAGTGTTCAAAGTGGTAATAAATACACAGAAGCTTTTATTGGAAAATTTGGAGGGACAAATACTCTGATCGTCTCAGCTGACATCGAAAATCAAATTAATCAACTAGAAGATGAAGAAAAAGAAAATTATATGGAAATGATTGGACTAAAAAAAACTGGTTTAAACATGTTAATTCAAAAAGGATATAATATTTTGGAGTTAGATACTTATTTTACATCAGGTCCTGAGGAAACTAGAGCCTGGACAATTCAAAAAAATTGTACAGCTCCAAGGGCTGCTGGAGAAATCCATACAGATTTTGAAAAGGGCTTTATAAGAGCTGAAACAGTTGCGTATGAAGATTTTATTGTAAATAATGGCTGGGCAAATTCAAAAACTAATGGGAAAATGAGACTTGAAGGAAAAGATTATATTGTCAAAGATGGTGATATATTAAACTTCAGATTCAATACGTGACCAAATTTTCTTCATACTAAAGTAAACTAAAATAGTTAAAATAATTAAATATAGAATAGCTTTAAAACCCATTTTGTGTCTAGATTCTAAGTGCGGTTCTGCAGCCCACATTAAAAATGTTGTGACGTCTTTAGCCATTTGCTCTTTTGAGGCACTGGTGCCATCGCTATATTCAACTAAGCCGTCTGACAATGGTTCTGCCATCTTGATATTATTTCCATACATATATTTATTATAATAAACTCCGTCATCAAGAGTTACTCCACTGGGTGGATCTTCATAACCTAAAAGTACAGAGTAAATATAGTCTACCCCACCACTTCTAGCTTTCGCTAATACCGACATATCGGGTGGGTAAGCTCCTCCATTTGCTGCTTGTGCTGCCTTAACATTTGCAAAAGGCATAACAAACTTATCTGACAACTTTGCAGGTCTTACAAACATTTCTCCATCACTATTTGGTCCATCAGTTACTTCAAAACTTGCTGCTATAGCTTTTACTTGATCTTCTGTAAATTCTGGTCCACCTGGTTCAAATAAGTTTCTATAACTAACATATTTCATCGAATGACATGAGGCACAAACTTCAGTGTATACCTGATATCCTCTTTGTAATGATCCTCTGTCAAATTTTCCAAATAGGCCTTTAAAACTCCAATCCGTTTTTAAAAGAGAAACTTTTTCTGCTGCATTAACCTGAGCTGCTCCCACTAATAAAAGGGTTATTAAATATGTTATTTTAAAAATATTTTTCACTAAATTAGTTTAGACTTTCTTTTTTTTTAGCAATTGCAGCATTTGGAAAACCACCAAGAACGGGTTCTGTAATACTTAAAGGCAAAGGTATAGTTTTTTCTTTAAATCCTAATACTGGTAAAATTATTAAAAAATGGATAAAATAATAAGCTGTTGCAACTCTAGCAATCAATAAATATAAACCCTCTGCTGGCATTGCACCAACATAACCAAGTACCAATACATCAATCAATAATATCCAATAAAACTGTTTATAAAGAGGTCTAAATACAGCTGATCTAATTTTTGAGGTATCTAGCCATGGAAGTGCAGCTAAAATTAAAATTGCTGACAACATTGCAACCACACCCATTAATTTGTCCGGAACTGACCTTAGGATTGCATAAAAAGGTAATAGATACCATTCAGGAACTATATGAGCTGGCGTTACCATGGGGTTTGCCTCTATATAGTTGTCTGCGTGTCCTAAAATATTTGGTGAATAAAATACAAAAAATGCAAAAACAATCGTAAACATTAGTAATGCAAAAGCATCTTTAATAACAATGTATGGATGAAATGGCACAGTATCTTTAGAGGGTTTTTTAACATCAATTCCTACCGGATTATTATTTCCAGGAATGTGTAAAGCCCAAATATGAAGAACTACTAATCCTACGATTAAAAATGGTATTAAATAGTGAAGTGTAAAAAATCTAGTTAAAGTTGGGTTGTCTACCGAATAACCTCCCCATAACCAATTTACTATTCCTTCACCCACTAAAGGTATAGCACTAAAAAGATTTGTTATAACTGTTGCTCCCCAAAAACTCATTTGCCCCCAAGGAAGGACGTAGCCCATAAATGCTGCCGCCATCATCAATAGGTAAATTATTATTCCAATAATCCAAATTATTTCCCTTGGTGATTTATAAGATCCATAAAATAATGATCTAAATATATGAATATAAACTGCTAAAAAAAACATCGATGCACCATTTGCATGAATATATCTTATAAGCCATCCATAGTTTACATCTCGCATAATATGCTCAACACTTTCGAAAGCCAGGTCGGCATGGGCAATGTAATGCATTGCTAAAGTTAAACCTGTCACGATTTGTGTGATTAGGCAAAAAGTTAATATTC